>Ga0179592_10000025_pt1 | contig 68455 bp, 58 predicted proteins | sample CZODoug2_1_08_16_FD_148623 | JGI IMG/M metagenome (GOLD analysis project Ga0179592, IMG submission 148623) | Vadose zone soil fungal communities from Angelo Coast Range Reserve, California, USA - CZODoug2_1_08_16fungal (Illumina Assembly) | ecosystem: Environmental > Terrestrial > Soil > Vadose...
ACTCTCCGCGCTGCTGACGGACCTCGCTCACATCATCGAGTCACCGCAATCGTCGGAGAATATGGCGGCGCAGAGCAAGGTTGCCTGAGTTCTTGTCCTATCAAGCAGTCATTCGCGGAACGTGGTGTGATGCCCGCCCGTCGACATCGCGCGTGCAAGTTGGCTGCACTGCGCAGCTTCTCGCGCGCTCGGTGCGATGACGATAGGCAATTCGCCAAGTACGCGATCCCATCGATTGATCGCGGCTCCCGCTTTGCAAACGGAAAACACGATGGTGGCGATGAAGTGTCGCGCGATGTTGATGCGCCATGTGCTCCAGCTGATCGGCCGCCGCCAGTTAAATAAAACGATGGCGGGAATCGCGATAAGAACAACAGCGGCGCTGGAGTACTCCTATTGGGCAGACCAGTTGCGCCGAGAAAGCGTTTCAGTTTTCATACAGCAAGCGCTCTAAGATCGATTCCGAGCCGCTTCAGTCGGGACCGCAGTACCGGCAATTCTTCCTTCATGAATCGGCTCTTTTCACGACGGAGAAGAATATCGCGTACGCCTTTACGCAGCATGAGTCCTTCACCTCGGAATCTCTCGGTGAAGCCTTCACGCGCAAGCTCTTTATATGCCTTAGCCACCGTAAGCGGATTCACATCGCAATCCAGCGCGAGCTGCCTTACTGAGGGCAGCATCTCGTCCTCCAGATAAACCTGATCGAGGATGCGTACCACCAGCACATCCATCAATTGGCGGTAAATGGGTACATCCTCGACCCAGTCTGGGCGGCGCGGCTTGCTCATTCCACGCTTTATACACCATTTACACTTGCATGTCATCGTATTAAGGCGGTAGTGTATTACGGTGGCAATACACGTAGAACCTGAGATCGAAGTTCGCAGCCATGCCCGCTGAGAAGGCATTTTTCCAGCTCCGAAACGTACGCAAGGTGTACCGGACTGGCGTGGTCGAGACCACGGCGCTCGCTGACATCAGCCTCGACATTCGCGAAGGTGAATTCGTCTGTGTCATGGGACCATCGGGTTGCGGCAAAACGACCCTACTGAACGTAGTCGCAATGCTCGATACGCCGACTAGCGGACGCTACTCGCTCGGCGAGGTTGAGGTATCCAACGCTTCTGAAGCGCGGCTTGCTGAAATCAGAAGAGGCAACATTGGATTTGTTTTCCAGAATTTCATGTTGCTAGACGATCTCTCGGTATATGAAAATGTCGAACTACCATTGCACTGCCTAAAAATATCCCGGCACAAGCGTCAGGCACGGGTGCGTGAGGTGCTGGAATTGGTTGACCTTCAGCGCAGGGCAAAGCATCGTCCCTTGCAGCTTTCGGGAGGTCAGCAGCAGCGAGTCGCAATAGCACGTGCCGTTGTCGGCGACCCGAAACTCATCGTGGCGGACGAACCCACGGGCAATCTCGATTCGCATCACGGCGAAGAGGTTATGGACATGCTGACGACGCTGAATCAGCAGGGTACGACCATCCTCATGGTCACACACTCGCGTAGCTATGCCGACCGGGCGAGTCGCATCCTCACCATGCGTGATGGGCAGCTTATGTCGGATACGGCGCGCGTGGCGGCGTGATTGCTGTGGATGGCAGGGACGGAATGCCTTCAAATGGTGCTTGAGATCCTTGAAGCCGCGCCAATGACAACGGGAACACGTGTGACTGGTGCCGCAATGGATCGGCCAATGCCGAAGCGGCGCCCAAACTACGTTATCGTGGCGATTGTTGCCCTTCTTCTGCTAGGTGGTATTGCTGCCATTTCGCAGCTCATTCCTCACGGCCTGCGAGTGGCTGAAGGCGACATCCGGATTGCCACGGTCCAGCAGGGGCTGTTCCGCAACGATGTCGTGGTGCGTTCGACAGCCGCTCCATTGCACACAATCATGCTCGACGCCCTGGAGTCCGGTCGTGTCGAGGAAGTCCTTGTTAACGACGGCGCCCTGGTCGCAAAAGACGCACTTCTGTTCCGCCTCTCAAATCCGCAGTTGCGCCTGAACCTGGTCGCGCGCGAAGCGGACCGTGCCCAGCAGATTTCCAACCTGTCCACCTTGCAGGTGTCGATCGAGACGAGTCAGACGGAGCACCAACGCCGGATGCTGGACCTCAATTTCGCGCTTACCCAGGCCGAGAAGCAATTCACACGAAACTCGTCACTCGCGAAAACTGGCGTTATTCCGGTTGTGGCCCTCGAAGAATCACAAGATCGGCTCGTACAACAGCGGCAGGTCCTCGAAGACGAAAGGACCCGTTCTGTGATCGAGATGCGTATCAAGCGCGATGGCGTCAGGCAAATGGAGCAAGCCATCGAGGAGCTGGATGCCGGCCTCAAAGTAGTGAACGATGCGATCGAGGGACTCGCTGTGCGCGCGCCCATCGCGGGACGGCTCACAGACTTCCGCTTGCAGTTGGGGGAAATTGTCAAGTCTGAGCAACGTATCGGGCGCATCGACGATCCCAGTCAGTTCAAGCTGACGGCCCAGATTGATGAGTACTACCTCGGCAGTATATTGACCGAGAAAAAAGGCTCCGTGAATGTCACCGGGCGCGACTATGCAGTCGAGGTCAGTCGCGTCTTCCCCCAGATCACCGATGGCCGGTTCTTGATCGAATTGCTGTTCACCGGCGAAACGCCGCGGGAGATGAATCCCGGCCAGAGCGCGGAAACGCGGATTACCCTCGGCGGGACAAGCCCCGGCCTCATTCTCCCCATCGATGCGTTCCTGAATGACACCGGTGGTGCCTGGGCGTTTGTGTTGGCTCCCGACGGACGGTCAGCCGAGCGTCGAGAAATTCGTGTCGGCCGCCGCAATAACAGCCAGGTGGAAGTGGCCTCCGGCCTGGCACCGGGCGAGCGAGTGATCGTGTCTACATATGCGCGATTCGGCAAGGCCGAGCGGCTGCAAATTGCGAAATGATTGCCAAGGAGGCGTAATGCTGAAGTTGGTCAATACCACCAAGCAGTTTACCGGCGGAGAGGTCGTCACAACGGCGCTGAACAACGTCAGCCTTGAGATCAATGACGGTGAATACGTCGCGGTGACAGGGCCGTCCGGCTGCGGAAAATCGACCTTGCTGTCCATTCTCGGCATGCTCGATGTACCCGACGGCGGTGAGTACTGGTTCGACGGGCAGAATGTTGCAGGATGGAGCGAAGTGAAATTGAGCGAGCTGCGGCGCGGGCGAATCGGTTTCATCTTCCAGAGCTTCAACCTGATCGAAGAGTTGGCGGTCGATGAAAATGTCGAACTGGCGTTGGAATATACCAGCGTTCCACCCACGGCACGCCGCGAGCAAGTTGCGCAAATGCTCGACAAACTGGGTCTCGCGCATCGCGCAAAGCATCGTCTTCGCAGCTTTCAGGGGGTCAGCAGCAACGAGTCGCCATCGCGCGCGCCCTGGTCACTAAACCGGCTGTGCTGTTGGCCGACGAACCGACCGGCAATCTCGACACCTTGAATGGCGACGAGGTCATGCGCATTCTGCGGGAGATCAATGACCAAGGCACCACGATTGTGATGGTCACGCATTCACCGGCACGTGCGGCGTGCGCTTTGCGCACCGTCGGTCTGCTCGATGGAGCGATCGCTGAGCCCGCTGAAACCGCGGCGGTCACTTGACAAGGGGTCTGCGGTGAAGCTTCAAGACTTCCGCATCGGATCGCGCGTTCTCGCTAAGGATCCAGTGTATTCGCTGGTCTCGATATTGGGGCTCGGCGTCGGGCTTGCCGTCTGCTTGTTGTTGTTGGGTTATGCGCGCTATTGCTGGCAGTACAACGCGTATATGCCCGACGCCGGCAACGTCTACATCATCAAGCAGCGCAACAACCTTGAGTTGGGGTCACCATGGTATGACCAGGCCCCGCTGTTGTTACTTGCGGCGGCCAGGACAGCTCCCGGCGTGAGGAATGCAAGCGGTTATGTCGGCTGGTTTCCCCTCACCATCGAGCTAAACGGCCAATTGCGCAAGCTCAGAAGCCTCACGGTGCTGCCTGGCTTTGCCGAAATAATGGGACTGCGGGTGATTAAAGGCGACTTGAACGAAGCCTTGTCGCGTCCGGATAGCATAGCGATCACGCAAGACACTGCGATCCGTCTTTTCGGGACGTCTGACGTGCTGGGAAGAACGCTGCAGTTGCGTTTGAGCGCGGTAGATGAGAATCGTAGCACCGCGCGGGTTGCGGCGATCTTGCGCGACCCACCGGCGAATACGACGATTCCATTCGAAACCTTGAATGGTCCGCATTTGAGCCTTGTGCCGCCATCAATGCGCGACCAGTTACTCGGCGAGTCCGACTGGTTGGGCTATTTGTTAGTCCGCGGGCGACCCGGCATTTCCCTGGCTGCCGTCACTGAAGTCTTACAGCACGCTGTAGACGATGCACCCAGCGCACGAAAGATTCCGCCGGAGATGAAAGCGCGTCTCGGGAATCGCAAGTTCATGGATATCAAATTGTCCCGCCTGCGCGACGCTTATTTCGATCGCGAGGTGGCGAACAATTTCACGTCTCTCACCGTTGATCGGGGTAACTCCACGGTCGTCACCGGCCTCGTGGCCCTTGCCATCCTTATTCAAGCCCTCGCAGCTGTTAACTACGTCAACCTCGCCACCATCCGCCTGATCCGCCGCCAGCGAGAGATCGCGATGCGCAAAGTGCTGGGTGCAAGCAACGGTCGCCTTGCGTTGCAGTTTGTCACTGAATCGCTGCTGGTCTCAATGCTCGCGACCGCACTTGGTTTTGTTCTGGCTGGTCTGGCGCTGCCTGTCTTTTCGCAGTTGATGAACCGCGATCTCGGCGCCATGTTGTCCGTCGAGAATATCGGTACCGCCGTAGGTCTCGGCGTGGCCCTTGGCCTAATGACCGCAATCTACCCCGCATGGATCGCGTTAGGCGTGCGGTCTTCACTGATGCTACTAGGACGGCCTGATGCGGAATCTCCTCGCAGCAAGCATTTGCGCCAGGCATTGTCCGTATTGCAGGTGGCTGCCGCGATGGGGTTGGCTGGTTTCACGCTGGCGATATTCTGGCAAGCGAGGTTCGCCGTCGACGCATCGCCCGGCTTCGACCCTTCCGCGTTATTGGTCATCGACCTCCCTGCGGGGGTCACGGCGCGAGACGAAAAGCCCCGCCGTCTCATGGCCGAGCTATCGCAACAACCGGGCGTAGCGGGCATCGCAATATCAAACGATCCGGTCGGACGATCCAAAGAGTCGTGGCGCACCGAAATCAAGCGCGAAGGTGGAGGCTCGATGACCATCGATGTGAAGTCGGTGAGTGTCAATTTCTTCGAAGAATACGGCATCAAGCCGGTGGTTGGCCGGCTGTTCGACTCGAAAATCGACCAGGAAGACAATCCTGTTCCGATCGTGATCAATGCAATCGCGACCCGCCAGCTAGGCTTCGCATCTCCTGAACAAGCAGTCGGACAAATACTGCTGTTCAGGAGCATGGCAAACGGTACCCCGGCGCTGATCACCAAGCGCATCGTGGGCATTGCCCCAGAAATCCGTTTTTACTCGCTGCGCGAGGCGCCGGGTGCCATAGCGTATGAATTGTGGTCGAACAGCGCGACTCTGAGCGTTCGCGCCAGCGGTTCGATAGCCGACGCCGAACGTGCGGCCCTGCTCGTTTGGCCCAAATACTTCCCTAACTCGGTGCTCGAAATGAAGCCGGCCAAGGAAATCTATGCCGCCAATTATGAAGACGATGCCAGGCTCGCAAAGCTCCTAGCGCTCTCAACGGCCATCGCAATGATCATTGCGGCCTTTGGCGTATATGTGCTCGCGGCCGACGCAGTGCAACGCCGCACAAAAGAAATCGCGTTGCGCAAGCTCTTCGGCACCCGCCGCCGCGACATCGGCAAGCTGGTTGCAAAAGAAATTGGTGCCGTGATTCTGTTGTCCGCAGTGCTCGCGCTACCACTTGCCGCGCTCGCGATCGCTCGCTACCTGGCAACCTACACTGAACGGACGCCGTTAGCCTTTTGGGCCTTGGCTTTTGCGCTCTTGGCGTCCTTGACCACTGCTGCAATCGCCGGCGCGCGACAAGCGTGGATTGCGATGACGCTAAAGCCGGCGGTCGCGCTACGGACATAGAGAATTCTGCAAGTTCGCCCTCTGCTAACGGCGGCTTGGGCGATGAGATCAGTTCGTCTAATCACCGGTCTTGGCCGACTGTTGACGGTTGCGGTGCCGGAACGTGATTGTGATCAAACACGCACGGTTGGTGCTACAACCACACAGGCCGAAGCCACCGACATCGCCACAAAGAGTCCGAGACTCCAATACTCATAGGCCAATCCAAAGACGGCGACTTCGGCCTGCGCACAGCTGGCGCGCACGGCAAATACGCTGGGTAACCATCGGTCCAAGTGTGTGTACTGACTGAGGACGCTTCGGCGTAATCCGGTCGGCGAGCCGGGCGATTAAGCAGGAACGTAGGTTAACCTCATCACATCGCCAATTCGCTCGCTGGCCACAAGGCGCAGCGGCGGCCGAGGACCGGCGAAGAATGGCTTGCCGTGGCCAATCACGACGGGGTGCAGGTAGAGTCGATACTCGTCGATCAGACCGAGATCGGTGAGGCTCTGCGCCAGCTCTGGTCCGCCAACGTCAATCTCCCCTGCAAACTGAGCCTTCAACCGGCCGATCGCCGCCTCAAGGTCATCCCCGACAAGCGTGGCGTTGGGGCCGACCGACTTCAACGAGCGCGACACGACCCACTTCGGTTGCCTCCGCCACGCCGCCGCGAAGTCGCGTTCCTCTGCATCCCAATCAGATTGATCTTCGTCCCAATAGCGCATGATCTCGTACAAGCGGCGACCATACACAACGCCTGCCAAGCCGCGCACCTGCTCAATGAAGTGACGAAAGAGCGTGGGACTTGGCAAAAAGTTCGTATGCTCGACGTAGCCGTCCAAGGACTGGTTCATTCCAAACACCAGCTTTGCCATGGTCTCTCCTTCCCCCCTGCGCGCCGCGCGATCTCCTGAGACAGATTCGTCTAGGCTCTGGACGACGAACCGCCGCATCGGAATTCGACAAATTATTCCAGAATTTTTCCGATCGTGGTCAAAGTCGCCCGCGAAGCCCAGCCCCGAGGAGCCGAGACGGGGGATTTCCGACCTTAACCCGTCGTCCCGATTGCCGAGTCGAGGGCTAGTAAACTTAAATTTCAGTTTTCGGTTGACTATCACCAACCTCGCTCCAATACTGCCGGCCTCATGAAAGCCATGGAATCTCCGCGCTCCGCTGGAGCGCCGTCAGCCGCGCTCGCGCGCTATGAATCCGCGCTCCACGCACTCGCCGCTCAAAATCGCCTGCGCGCTTTGCGGCCGCAAACCGGTATCGACTTCAGTTCCAACGATTACTTGGGCCTCGCAGCCTCCGCCCGCATGCGCAGTGCCCTCACCACTGCGCTCGCGCGCGGAACAGCCATCGGCGCCGGCGGCTCTCGATTGCTCCGCGGCAATGCGCCCGAGCACGAGGAGCTCGAAGCCAAGGCCGCGACATTTTTTCACGCCGAACGCACACTGTTCTTCAGCAGCGGCTATGCCGCGAATTGCGCGCTTTTCGCAACCCTCCCGCAGAAGGACGATCTAGTCATTCTCGATGAACTCATCCATGCCAGCAGCCGCGAGGGGGTGCGCGCGGGACGTGCCGCGTCGGTCGAGTCTGTGCATAACGATGTCGCATCCGTCGAAGACTCGATTCGCACCTGGCGCGCTGCCGGCGGCCTCGGCCAAATTTGGATCGCGGCCGAAAGTCTCTACAGCATGGACGGCGATCGCGCGCCCTTGAGCGATCTCATGGCACTCGCCGACAAGCACGAAGCCTTTTTAGTGATCGACGAAGCGCACGCCACCGGCGTCTTCGGCACCGACGGCCGCGGCCTCGCCGAGAACATCGAAGGCCGTGACAATGTCATCGTGCTGCATACCTGCGGCAAGGCCTTAGGCAGCGCCGGCGCGCTCCTGAGTCTCCCGCTCAGCTTGCGCGATTTTCTCGTGAATCGCTGTCGCGCCTTTATTTTCTCCACAGCACCCTCCCCGCTCATGGCAGTCGCCGCGCTCGAAGCCCTGGCGATCTTGAAAGAGGAACCGCAGCGCCGCGAAGCTCTCAGCAGTCTCGTCGCCCATGCCGGCCATCAAGCGCAAGGCCACGGACTCCCCGTCTCAGGTTCGCAGATACTGCCCGTGATCATCGGCGATGATCGAGAGGTGATGCAAATCGCGGCGAGCCTGCAGCACCGTGGCTTCGACGTCCGCGGCGTGCGCCCGCCGACGGTGCCAAAGGGAACCGCGCGCCTGCGCATTTCAATCACGCTGAATGTCACCGAAGCCGCCATTGCCGGCTTGTTCGATGCGCTCGCGGAGTTGCGAGCGTGACTACGCGCATCATCGTGACCGGCACCGACACCGGCATCGGCAAGACCGTGTTCGCCGCAGGTCTCACGCGACTTCTCGACGGCTACTACTTCAAACCCGTGCAAGCAGGCCTCGAGGAGGAAACCGACACCGCGGTGGTGCAGCGGTTATCGGCGCTTCCCGCGAAGCGCATGCTGTCGGAGGTCTGGCGCCTCACCACGCCCGCCTCACCGCACTTTGCCGCCGAGCGCGACGGGGTCATGATCGATTCAAAGCAACTCACCTTGCCCACACTCGATCGCCCGCTCATCGTCGAGGGCGCCGGCGGCCTCATGGTGCCGCTCACCCGCGATGTACTCTACATTGACGTGTTCGCCGCCTGGCGCGCACCCGTGGTGCTCTGCGCCCGCACCGCACTCGGCACCTTGAATCACACGCTGCTGTCGCTCGAGGCTCTGCAGCGCCGCCGCATTCCCATCCTAGGCATCGCCTTGATCGGTGATGCGCATCAGGACAACGAACGCACTTTGAGAGAAATGGGCCGCGTGCCGATCTTAGGCCGCCTGCCGCTTCTCAATCCGTTGGGGCCGCAAAGCTTGAGCACAGCATTCTCTGCCGCATTCGCACCCGAGTCTTTTATCTCGACTGCCACGTCTTTTGCGCCCGCCGCGCCATGAGCGCGCCGCCCTCACCGATCTGGCATCCCTTCACGCAGCATGCGCTGCGCCCGACGTTGCCCACTGTCGCGCGTGCCGGGGGCGCGTATCTCACGTTGAATGACGGCCAGCGCATTCTCGATGCCATCTCCTCGTGGTGGGTGATTACCCACGGCCACTGCCATCCTAAGATCATGGCCGCCATCAAAGCTCAAGCCGAAGAACTCGACCAGGTGATCTTCGCCGAATACACCCACGAGCCCGCCGAGCAGCTCGCCGCAAAACTCATCGCCCTCTCTGCCCCTGGTCTCGAACACGTGTTCTTCTCCGACAGCGGCTCGACCAGCGTCGAAGTTGCACTCAAAATGGCGCTGGGCTTCTGGCGCCATACCGGTGATGCCCGCCATTGCATCGCCGTGATGGACGGCAGCTACCACGGCGACACCATCGGCACCATGTCCGTCGGTGCGCGCGGCCCTTTCACCGACAGCTATGAACCGCTGCTCTTCGATGTCGAGCGCATTCCGTTTCCGTCGCCCGGCCAGGAAGCAACAACGCTCGAAGCCTTCGACGCTCTCTGCCGCCCTGGACACATCGCCGCGCTCCTCGTCGAACCCCTGGTGCTCGGCGCCGGCGGCATGCTGATGTATTCCGCCGATTGCTTAAAGCGCCTCAATGAGATCTGCGCCTCGCACGGCGTCCTTTTCATCGCCGATGAAGTCATGACCGGCTGGGGCCGCACCGGCACCATGTTCGCTTGCGAACAAGCCGGCATCACGCCCGATATCGCCTGCTATTCGAAGGGACTCACCGGCGGCTCACTGCCTCTCGCCGTCACGCTGTGCCGGCACGAAATCTTCCAGGCACACTACGCCACCGACCGCCGCCGCACCTTCTTTCACTCCAGCTCCTTCACCGCAAATCCCATCGCCTGCGCCGCCGCGCTCGCCAACTTGAGAGTCTGGGAAACCGAACCCGTCCGCGAACGCGTTGCCACCCTCGCAGCGTTTCAGGCCAAGCATTTGCAGCGCTTTCGCGATGACACGCGATTCCAGAATGTCCGTCAGACCGGCACGATCACCGCCATGGATCTGAAAACCTCCGATGCCGGCTATCTGTCGAAGCTTGGCCCCAAGCTCCAGTCCCACTTTCGCGACGCCCGCGTTCTGCTACGGCCGCTTGGCAACACCATTTACGTGCTGCCCCCCTACTGCGTGACCAACGAGGAGCTTGCAACGGTATATGACTCGATCGAGGCGGCAGCGGGCATCGTCTGATACCGCGTTTGGCGTCAATGGCCTACCTCCGGCCGTCCGCAGGGTTGACGAAGAAAACGCAGGCTACGGCGAAGAGCGAGATGATGGCACCGCAGAGAAACCCTCCCCGGATGCCGCCGGTCAGCGCGTCGACGGGGGCGAGTCCGCGCGTTGCCAGCGTCGTAGCTCGTGCCGACATCAATGCCACGAACAACGCAACTCCGGCCGCACCGGCGACCTGCTGAATGCTGCCGATGACCGCGCTGCCGTGCGAGTAAAGACTTGGCTTCAGCGACGACAAGCTGACCGTGAACAGTGGCGTAAACAGCAAAGCAAAGCCGACGCTCATCACCACATGCCCGGCGAGGATATAGCCTACCCATGTGGTTGGACCCAACAGCGTCATCGCCCACAGCACGGCACTAACGACGATGACGCCGGGAACCAGCAGCCTGAGCGGGCCGCCCTTGTCGTATAAGCGCCCCACATGGGGGCCGAGTAAGCCCATGAGCAGACCGCCCGGCAGCAGTAACAGTCCTGTTTGAAGGGTGCTCAGGCCGAGCACGTTCTGCAGGTAGATCGGAAGCAAGATAATCGTGCCGAACAGCGCCATCATCAGGCCTGCCATGAGCAGCACCGACACGGTGAAGTTTCGCGACTCGAAGGTACGCAGGTCGAGCAGCGGGTACCCCTTCCTCTGTAGCGACATCTGCCGGAAGATAAACACAGCCAAGAACACAGCGCCGACAGCACCGAAGATTCCCCCCGGGAGAGTTCCCGGCGCAGCCGGGACACCAATATTACTGAGTCCATAAACGAGGCCGCCGAAGGCGAAGCCCGAGAGAATTATGGAGATCCCATCGATCGCCGCATGGTGAGGCGTGGTCACGTTCTGGATGCGTCGGGCGCCCAACACCAACGCACCCAGCGAGATCGGCAGTACCAGGATAAACAGCCAACGCCAGCTGAGATAGTTGAGGATGATTCCCGAAATGGTCGGGCCGATGGCGGGTGCCACCGATATAACAGTAGAAATGAAGCCCATGGTCTTGCCACGGGTTTCAGGGGGTGCCAGCGTCATCACGGTGGTCATCAGCAACGGCATCATGATCGCGGTCCCCGACGCCTGAATGATGCGAGCGAGGATCAGTACTTCGAGATTGGAAGCCAGCGTGGCGGTCAACGTGCCCAAAGTGAACAATGACATTGCCAACACAAAGATAGGCCGCGTATTCATCCTCTGCAGCAGAAATCCGGTGACCGGAATGACCACCGATACGGTAAGGAGAAATGCCGTGGTCAACCATTGCACCGCGCCCGCTGTGACATTGAGGTCGCGCATGAGCCGGGGGATGGCTACGGCCATGAGCGTCTCGTTGAGAATGACAACGAAAGTGGCCACCAGGAGGAGATTGATGACGAGTCGGTTGCGTCCTGCGGTGTCGGCGGTCCCTGGAGCGGCGACGCTGCTCGGGGGCGGGTTGCCGGCGCTCTCCGAATTGTTATTCAAGTATCGATTCCCCTTCCCCCTTGGACGTTTCGCAGCAACTGAGGGGTCGTAGGATACCGCTGCAATGGTCCACGTCGCCAGCGCTGTGCCCGAGGGCGGGCACATGCTATTCCTGGCGGCCGGAAATCGTTACGGCACGATCTCAACGCGCGTTCGGCCGGCGGTGAGATTCCAGACGTCTTGCAGATCCTCATCCGACAGTGCAACGCAGCCGTTGGTCCAATCGCGTGTCTTGTAATACGAGACCGGCTTGGTCGGTTGATTGGGTTCCCCGTGAATAAAAATATCCCTGCCGGCGGGTAAGTGCAGTGCCGAGGATCGTTTCAAGTCCGCGGGGCTTGGGTAGGAGATGTGCAGTGCCTTGAAGTAACGGCTGTGCTCCTGGCGGAAATCGATGATGTAGCTGCCCTCGGGCGTGCGGAAGTCCCATTCGCGCTCCTTGGCACCCGTGGGACTCAAGCCGAGCGCAATGCGATAGCTGCGCAGCGGAGAATTGTCGCGAAGCAAGTACAGCTTGCGCTCATGTTTGACGATGAGAATAGTATCTGCGCGCTGAGCGCTCGAGACGGTTTGAGCGTGACTCTGTCCGTCAAGCCCGACTAATAGGGAGACGAAAAGCGCCAGTAACCAGAAATGGTTAGCGCGTGCGAAAAAGCGCCTCTCCAGGCCAGTTGCCAAGCGCCCACTGCCAAAAGCGTGAGTTGACATATGCTTGCGTGGTTACTCGTTAAGAGAAAGCCACATTAGCCAAAAGAGGACTTGGGAATTTAGTCGTAGATCCCAATCTCAGCGCAAGCTTTGAGATGCATCGCGCCGTCCGGATGACATCCGTCACACTTCACGCGATTTAACAAAACACCGCCGATGCCGGGGAACGCTAGGCGTCGGCGGCCATCGATTCAATCTCGTGCTCGGTCAGAACGCGCCATCCGCCCTTGGGCAAATCGCCCAATTGCAACTCGCCAATGCGCACTCGCACCAAGCGCAGCACGGCAATGTCAAAGGCGCTCAGCAAACGGCGTATCTGCCGGTTGCGCCCTTCGTCGAGTTTGATTTCCAGCCACGCGTGCTTGTCGCCGCTGCGCAGGAGGCGCGCGGATTTTGCCGTCAGTGATTCGCCGTCGACGTTCATGCCGCACTCGAGATTCTCGAGCAGGGCCGCGTCCGCCAATCGGTCGATTTGCACATGATAGGTCTTGTCGGGCCCGGAAGACGGGTGCGTCACGCGCGCAGCCCACATAGGATCATTGCTGAATAACAGGAGACCCTCGCTGGCCTTGTCCAGCCTGCCGACCGGTGCGAGCCATGGCAGGGCGCTACCCGCAAAGCATTTGTAGACGGTTTCGCGGCCCTGCTCATCGCTCGTGGTGGTGACCAAGCCTCGAGGTTTGTTGAGCATGACGACCAATCGCGTCGGCGTGTCTTCCCGGCCGGCCACGGCGATCCGGTCGCGGCTTGGGTTCACCGGAAATTCAGGATCCTTGACCAGTCGGCCGTTAACGCGAACCTGCCCCTCACGCACCCACTTTCCGGCCTGTGTGCGAGAGCCCAAGCCTAACTTCGAGATCATCCGCGCCAGCCCATAGCGAGGCGACCTCGAATTCATGGATGGAGCGACACCACAGCTTTCGATACCGCACCCAGTGAACTGCCGCTGCTGGGGTTGCCGAGAACCACGTAGAACACGTCGGTCCGCCTGCGCGATGCATTCGGATGAAGCTTGACGAAGAGACTCACCGTTTGCGCGCCGGCAGGGAAAGATATCGTCGCGGGCGCCTGCGGCGCGTAATCGGTGCCGGCCAGCGCGGAGCCAGGCTCCGTCCACCAGTCGATACTGGTACGGCGCTTTGATCCCGACGAACGGTGCACGCGGATTTCAGCGAATTTTTCACCGCGCGCAATCGAGTACGAAGCGGACACGACGCCGATCTTCTCGGTCTTGTCGATCGGACGGGCTGCGGCCGGTGCGCCGGGTGCTCGGTTCTTCACGACGGCCTTGGAAGGTGCCGGCGCCGCCTCGGCAGGCGCTTGTGACTCTTTCTTTTCCGCATCCGCAATCGCACGCTCTACATTCAGGGGCGCACCGGCTGCAACTTCGGCGTCCGCTTCGACGGCGACTTGCGGCGCCTTCGGCCGGCTCATTACCGCCCAGGCGATACCGCAGACCAGGACAGCGGCGCTCAGGGCGATCCAGACAGAAGGCACATGTCCCTTCGCCAACGGCAGCGCCTCCGAGTCCTGCGACTTTGGTATCGGTCCCAAGGGTGCTTTGTCCAGAGCAAGCTCAGCCAGCCAATCTCGCACCGAACGCGGACGATCGGCCCGATCCCACGAAAGAGCCGTGGAGAGCGCCTTCCACTGCCGCCCCGAAAGGGCGGGCGGACGCTCCGGCGTCATATTGAGCGAGCGCGCCTCGGTGGAACGTCGCTGCTCGAACGGGTGCTGTCCCGCCAGCAATTCGTAAGACAGGCAGGCGAGTGCGAAAAGGTCATCGCGCGGATCAGGTTCGCGGCCTTCCAGGAGCTCGCACGACGCATAGGCAGGCGTCAATGTGGTGGCCGACTCGCGCGACGTTCCAAAATCGAGTATGCGCAGTTCCCCATCGTTGGTGACCATGACGTTTTGCGGTTTCAGGTCGCCATGAATCACACGGCGGTCATGCGCGTGCGCAAGACCGCTTCCCACCTCGCGGATGACCGCCCAGACGTAGTCGCGCGGCAGCGGCAGCGGATGGAGCTTCTGCATTACTTTGAGCAGGCTCTCGCCGTCGATCAACTCCATGGTGAAGAACGAGAAATCGTGATCCAGATCCAGCTCATAGACCTTCACGACGCTGGGGTGCGAGAGAACCTGCGCCGAATAGAATTCGCGGCGCAGTTTCGACACCACCTCTGCCCGGCTTCGGGTCTTCTCGTGCAATATTTTTATCGCCACACGGGCGTCGGTTTCGGTGTGTTCGCTGCGCGATCGGTCGAGCGCCTTGTACACGGTGCCCATCCCGCCGCTGCCCACCTGAGATTCAATGACGTATCGTCCGCGCAGCACATAGCCGCTGCCCGGCCGCGCCGGTGCAGATCCGGGTACGGCCGCTCGCGGTTCGGCGGGAATTTGCGGGGCCACGGGAAACAGGTCCACCGAGATCCCCTCGCCCCCGGTCTCCCTTTCGCGTTCCGCGATCCTGGATCGGATGGAGTGAAATAGATCGTCCGGCTCTAGCGAGTCGTCGATCGGGGTACGCCGCTGTTGCGTCATGAGTGTCTGTTGAGGTCCATTGATCGGCTGAAGCCTACATCGTTAGTGCCCATAAGACTGAATACCGATCCGCACAAAAGTGGCACATTGACCCCGAATTTGCGTGGATGTGCGCTAAATCACATCCTGCGGGGCGCCCCAGCACAGGCCAAACCGCCCGCAGGGGCGTGAAACCCATCACAGCGCCCGCGCGCACGATCAAACTGTGTTGCGAGTTGCCAAAGTAAGGGCTTCACGGGTTAAAGCGTGGTCGGCACCAAGCCCGTTTGTGAAACAGCGCGCGGCTCGCTCGAGCAGGGGCTGGGCCTCTGCAATTCGGCCCTGCGCCATGTCGGCCTTGGCGAGAAGAAGCAGTGCCTCGCCGACATCGGCACTGGTGTCCGGCCCCCGGGCAACCGCTTCGGCCACGCTCAACGCCTGGTGCGCAAAGCGCTCCGCTTCGGCAGATCGGCCCAGAGCCAGCGCTGCGGCCGCGGCGAGGCGCAGTGACGGGAGCCCTTGCAAGGATTTCCCGTTTGCGTCGCCGCCAATGGCTGCGAGCGACGCGGTGGCGCGCTGCAACGCGGCGTTGGCGTCGCCGCGCTGCAGCTCAAGGAGCCCGCGAAGCCGGTCCACCAAACCTCGAAAGTTCACATCCGTGGGCGAGCCGTTGCCAAGAGCGGTCACCGTTTCTTGGATAATTGATTCCGCTTCAGACAGACGGCCCAAGTCGATATAGGCGGTGCAAATCGCGCGCAGCGCGAAAATCAGCCATAGCTTATTCCCCGAGCTGCGCGCCCGCGCAGCGGCGGTGAGGGCGACGTCGAGTCCTTCTTGCACTCGGCCCAGCTTGATCAGGCGCTCGGCGTAGGTGACCGTCATCGACAATGGCTCTGACGAGTCGCCTTGGATCGCCAGGCGTCGCTTGCGAACGTCCTCACTGACGCCGGCCGCTGCCTGCAATTCGCCCATATTGAACAGCACCGTCGCCTCGTTTTGCAGCGCCATCAGCCGCGCGGTCGTGCCGCCCCGGCCATACTGTTCATGCGTTGCGCCGATGAGCTTCGTCATCGCCAGCGCCTGCGCGAATCGCCGCGTCTCGTTGTAAACCCCGCCCAGTTCGCTGAGCACCGACGTATAGGCGGCGCGGTAGGTTTGCCCCGACTGTTCGAGCAAGCGCCGCGCACCATCGAGGATACGTTCTGCCGTCTCCGTGTTGCCCAGCTTGGCGGCAAGCTGGGCTTCAGCTCGACGGCAGTCGACTTGCAGGGCAACCGATGGCACGTCGAGCAGTGCGATGAGCTGCCTTGCCTCATCCAGGCGTCGCGGCGCAGTCGCCGTTATTCCTGAGCTGGCCTCGGTGGCGGCGGCCGCGCACTGCGCTTGCGCCATCAATTCGGGATCGTGCGCGCCCTTGCCAAGCTCATATGCGAGTGTGTCGAGCGCGACAGCCTGCCGCGTGGCGGTCTGTCCGCGATAGTGACTGCTGAGCTGAACCAGCATGCGTCCGGCAAAGCGCGGGTCGTCGCGGTATTGAAGCTCGAGCATCTTAGCGCCCAGGTCAATGCGCCCCGCTGCAGTCAGCGATGCCGGGTTGCTGCCCCCATCGGACAAGAGCAGCAGGTTCAGGAACTCGTTGGCAGATTCTGCGCGGCGCGCTTCGAACTGTGCGGCGTCGCGCTGGCGATTTGCCTCGATCTTCTGCAAAAACGTCGTGATGGTCGCCGCACACAGAACCAGCACGGTGAGTAAGCCCGACAAAACACCGCCGCGATGCCGCCGGACGAACTTCGTCAATCGATAGGTTGCCGTATCGGCGCAGGCTTTGACCGGTTCGTGCGTCAAATAGCGCTTGAGGTCGTCGGCGAAGGCGCCCACCGATGTGTAACGCTCCGCGGCCACCTTCTTCAACGCCTTGCCGAGAATATTATCCAGATCACCTTGCAGCGAGCGGCGCCAGGGAGTGGGCATGCTCGTGACGGTTGATGCCCGCGGCGGGTCCTGCGTGACAACCGCATGAATCAGTTGGGCGCTCGAGTCCGATTCGGCGACGACCGGATGCTTGCCGGTCAGCAAAACGTACAACACCAGGCCCAGGGAATAGACATCCGTTGCCGTCGTGACCGATTGTCCGAGCAACTGCTCGGGAGCTGCGAATTGCGGCGTCAGCGCCGTGCCCCCCGATTTCGTCAGTGCAGCGGATCCCGTGGCATCGTCGAGCAGTTTTGCGATACCGAAATCGAGGAGCTTGACCGAGCCGCTGCGAGTAACAAAGATGTTGGCCGGTTTGATATCCCGGTGCACGATCAGATGACTGTGAGCGTGGGCCACTGCCGCGAGAACGCCCAGAAATAGCCGGACGCGCGCCTCGACGGTGAGCTTCTGCGCGGCGCAGTAGGCGTCTATCGCCTCGCCTTCGACGTATTCAAGCACCAGATAGGGATGTATCGCATCGAGGAGGCCCGCATCGATGAGACGGGCGATATTTGGATGATCGAGGCGCCCCAGCATTTGCCCTTCGCTGCGGAAGCGCTGCTCGCCTTGCAGACCGATCCAGCTGGCATGCAAGAATTTGACGGCGACCGTGGTATCGAATCGATCGTCAACGCGCCGCGCACGCCAAACGCTGCCCATGCCGCCTCGACCAATTTCCGCCTCGATGACATACGGGCCGACGTTGCGTCCAACCAGAGTCGCGCCGGGCCGCTGGCTCGAGAGCAGCAGCGGTTCCGCCAGAAACTCGGCAAAGCCAGTGCGATCGCGCTGAGAAAGCGCATCGGCAACTGCTGCGGCGAGTTCGGGACTTCCGTGCGCGAGCGCGGCCAACCACGCGCCGCGGTCCGCCTCAGCCAGGTCGAGCGCTTGATCGAGGTACTCGCTGAATGGGCGCCATTGTTCCGGCGGCACTGTCGCCATCTCGATCCCCCCGAAGTCGCGGTCTGAAATCGCGGCCCGATTCCATCTCTGCAACCCGTTTGAACAAGAATCGGATTCGCAGGCCAAAGCTGGACATCGCCGCGCGGCGCGCGCCCTCGTCAGTCGTTAATCGGAGCCATTCAGCTTTTGAAACAAGATTGCCCGCGCTTTTTCCCAGTCACGCTGCACGGTCTTCATCGAGGTGCCGCGTTGGGCGGCAATTTCCTCAAGCGTGAAACCACAAAAATAACGTAGATCCACCACCTCTGCGAGACGCGTATCGTGAGTCGAAAGCTCATCGAGCGCATCGGAAAGCCGCGTCAGTTCGCCTTGATCCGCCTCTGCGACATCCGTGGGTAGTTGAGTAATGTGGAAGGCCGAGCCGCGCTTCAGGGCGCGCCGCTCACGCACAAAATCGATGATCAAGCCCCGCATCACCCGTGCGGCGTATCCCAAGAACCGCTCGCTGTCCGGAAAAACGGCATCGCGACCCGACATCCCGAGATACGCTTCATGCAATAAGGTGGTCGGACTGATCGACGCGCCGCCGTTGCGTCGCAATTGACGCTCCGCCAGTTGCCGAAGCTCCTGATACAGCGATGCAAAAAGCCGGGCGTTTGTGCCGGCGCCCGGCGAGCTGGTGCCCGACGAGCCGGCGCCCTCTTCCGGTAGCACCGGTTCCTGTGATTCCATTTGCGGCTCCCGTCCTTGAGGCGGATTGAGATTGCCGAACCCTTGGCTGGTTTGCAACTGCATCGCGCCGTGAAGCCGACAGAACCTGGCGGCGCATCCTTTGATGGGCCGAAAGGTGGACGGGAACTAGGCTTTCTGCCCTGAGCCGCCGCGCGTCGCGGAGCCTCGCTTCGGCCGGCGGACGGCCCTGACCTTGCCGCTCTTTCCTCCTCCGCAGAAGAATTGATCGCCGCCATCGGACTCGAGCCCCGAAATGAACACTCCCGGCGGCATTTCGAGCCTCTCCAGCACCTCGCCCGTTCGAGGATCGATTCGCCGCAAATCGCACTCGTCTCCTTCCCAGGTAGCGTGCCAGAGCTCGCCCTCGACCCACGTAACCCCGGTGACGAAACGGTTGGACTCGATGGTGCGAAGAATCGCTCCTGTTTGGGGATCGACTTGATGGATCTTGCGGTCTCGATACTGCCCGACCCAGAGGGTCCCTTCGGCCCACGTGAGCCCAGAATCACCGCCGTGGCCGGGCGCCGGGATCGTGGCGAGCAGACGGCCGGTCTTCGGGTCGATCTTCTGGATGCGATCCTCGGCGAGCTGGTACAGGTGCTCGCCGTCGAAGGCCGTTCCAGCATGCGCGGCGACATCTATGGAGCGCAGCGTCTTGCCGCTGGCAGGATCGAAGGACCTCAGCTTGTCTCCGGCTGCAAACCAGACGTTTTGACCGTCATACGTGACTCCACCCACGTTGTCGGCACCTGAGAAGGGGCCGTACTCACGGACGATATCGGCGGTGGTTGTTCGACTCATGCTGACATTTTAGTCAATCGGCAGGGGAGCGGGGAGTAACAATGTCGTCGTGAATCCTAGCACCGGCGGGGTCATCCAACGACGGGCTCGCCCGCGGCCGAACGACTGCACCTTGCCGGCCGCCGCTGCTGAGTCGAGCGCCCGCTGCACGGTGCGTTGGCTGGTTCCAAGCGCCAGCGCAAGGGCCGAGCTCGACCACGATTCACCGTCGCCGAGGAAGGCGAGCACCGCCGCGTGCTCCTCGTCGACGGGCCGCGCCAGCACGACGACCTGGCGTGCGCGGCGCGGTGACAGCGCAAAACCTCGCTTCGTCGCGCTCACGTCCGCCAGCTTCCGAATCAGCATGCGCAACCGCCCCACTTCGACTCGCAACCGCGCGCGATGCGATTCATCGGCGAGCTTCAATCTGAATATGCGCGCGACGAGCGTGTCCCTCGGTACGTCTTGCGGCCACGCTTCGCCCAGCGCGCGTGCGAGCGCGAACAACACCGGACGCTTGGCGAGCGAGACCACCTTGCCTTCGTCACGCACGACATGGCGGCAAGCATCCACGATAAATGCCGGCGAGGCCAGCAACGCCTCGACCTCTTCGAGCACAAGGAGCCGCCCCTCGCCGCCGGCAATCAGGCGCGCAGCGGGCGCGTTGAGGACGAGAATCGCGCTTTCGACCTCGGCCGTCAGCGCGGGAATACGCGCGTGGCGCGCCGCCCGCTCGGCTCGCGCGAGCGCGGCGCGCGCCGTCTTCGTCCTGAGGCGTCGCATCGCGATCCCCGCAACCACGAGCTCGTGGGCGGCCCTCGACGCGGGCGGGAAAGGCGCGGGGTCGAGCTTGGCGAGCGTACGCTCGGCTTCGTCGAGGCGCCCGATCAGAAGGAGACGCCGAACCTCGAGATACCGCGCATGCGCCGCGTTGACCAGGTCGCCGTGCGCTTCGAGCGTCGCCCGCGCCGCATCGAGCGCCTTCGCAGGCCAGCCCAGGTCGCGCGAGACGAGCGCAATCTCGGCCTCGGCGACCACGCACCGCGCGCGGGCCACGGCCTCTTTCGGACCGAAGGCGCGCGCCGCACTTCGCAGCAGCGCCTTGGCTCGAACGAGATCACCGAGCTGCGCCATGGCCATGCCTCGAAGCGCGAGAGCCGGTGCGTCGTCGCGCAGGGCGACGCGCTTCAATGCGCCGAGGGGATCACCCGCCGCGAGTGCGCGGGCTGCCGCCGTGATCAGTGAGTCCATCGCAATCCCGTCACACTTGTAACTCCCACCCTTCGATGCCCGGCGCTATAACTATCTCATGACCAACGAACAACGCGAGGTTGCTAGCCATGAATACATCCCCTAAGAATGACCGCAACAGCGGACGCCGCGCAATGAACACGCCGCCTGTCGTGTCGCCGCAGGAGTGGGAAGCGGCGCGCGAGCGGCTGCTCGTGAAGGAGAAGGCCCTGACGCGCGCCCGTGACGCGCTCGCCGCCGAGCGCCGGCGAATGCCGTGGCTGGCGGTGGACAAGAAATACCTGTTCGAGGGACCTGAGGGCACGGTGAGTCTGCTCGACCTGTTCGAGGGTCGCCGTCAGCTGATCGTCTACCGCGCCTTCTTCGAGCCGGGGGTGTTCGGCTGGCCTGAGCATGCCTGCCGCGGCTGCTCGCTGGGCGCCGACCAGGTCGGCAACCTCGCCCATCTGAACGCCCGCGATACCACGCTCGCGTACGCTTCGCGCGCGCCACAGGCGGACATCGCCCGCCTGAAGGCGCGGATGGGATGGGAGATGCCGTGGTACACCTTGACGGACAGCTTCGACGTCGATTTCGGTGTGGACCAGTGGCACGGCCACAACGTGTTCTTCCGCAACGGCGACGAGGTGTTCCGCACCTACTTCATCAATACCCGTGGCGATGAGGCGATGGGAACCACCTGGAGCTACCTCGACGCGACTCCACTCGGGCGCCAGGAGGCGTGGGAGGACTCTCCTGAAGGCTACCCCCAGACCCCGACGTACCAGTGGTGGCGATGGCACGACGAATACACGAGCGAGGTCACGCCCGACCCAAGGTGGATCGAGGTATCGACGGCCGGACAGGCGGCGCAGAAGCAACCCGCAAACTAGTCCGGTGACGCAGGTGATCGCTCATATGCAGGCGTGCCGGATGGCTTCGGAGCGAGTTTCGCAGCGAGCCTTCTTCTGCGTCTCGGCGCTGCTCTTTGCCGTGAGCACGGCGGTGACGATCCAGTGGTGCGCCTCCATGTCGGCGATGGGCGAGATGCGGATGCCCGGCGGCTGGACGATATCAATGGCGTGGATGCGGATGCCCGGACAGAGCTGGCCCGGCGCGGCGGCGTCGTTCCTCGGCATGTGGGTCGTGATGATGGTGGCCATGATGCTGCCATCCTTGGCGCCAATGCTGTGGCGCTATCGCCAGGCTGTTGGCCGCACGGGCAGTACGCGCCTGGGTGGGCTGACCGCGCTGGTGGGTGGGGGCTACTTCTTGGTTTGGACCGCGTTCGGATTGGCGGTTTTTCCGCTGGGCGTCGCGCTGGCGGAAGCGGAGATGCGCCTGCCGTCGCTGTCGCGCACCGTTCCGCTCGCGGTCAGCGTGGTCGTCCTAGCCGTCGGCGCGCTGCAGTTCACCGTGTGGAAGACACATCGCCTCGCCTGCTGCCGGGAAGCATCGGGGTGCGGCCGTACTTTGGGGTGCGGCCGTACTCTGCCGGCGGACGCCGGTACGGCCTGGCGACACGGCGTGCGCCTCGGCCTTGACTGCGCGCACTGCTGTTTCGGTCTGATGGCGATCCTCCTGTGCCTCGGGGTCATGGACCTTCGCGCGATGGCTGTCGTGACGGCAGCCATCACCGCCGAACGTCTCGCACCGGCCGGTGAGCACGTAGCGCGAGCGATCGGGGTCGTGGTCGTCGCGGCAGGGTTGTTTCTGATCGCGCGAGCGGCGTAGCCCCGTCCATCGGGCCCGGTTGGGCTTTACTTGCGCGCGGCCAAGATCTCGTCGAGGCGTGCGGGCACCGATGGTTCGCGTTCCAGGCGCGGGTAACGCAAGCCGTCGTGATAGTCGAGATTCAGGACTCGAAATCGATCGCCGCTCTTGACGATCAATTCGATCGGAAGGTTCGTCGCCTTCGCCGAGCGAATCGCGTCTTTGAGTACGTCGGCACTGTAAGCAGCACCGTTGATTGCCAGAATGACGCTGCTTTCCGTCAGCTTCGCCTTGAAAGCTGCGCTATCCCAGAGCACCTCCAGCACCGTGCCGTCCTTGTCGTCGAGTTCGACACCGATGGAGAACAGCAGGTTCACGCGCTTGCTCTGATCCTCGTGCGCCTTCAGAAATTCGCTCGGCGTGTCCGAGAAGACCAGCTTGTAACCGCCGCGCCGCAAACCGTCGAAGGGCGCCGGTTTGCCGATCGAATCGAGCCGTGCGCGCAGAAATGCCGCCCAGTCGTAGGCTTCCACGCTGTTCAGCGCCTTGACCAAGTCTTCAAAGTTATACGTGACGGTGGTGAAGCTGCCGTCCTCGATGCCGAAAAAGACCCGCGCAAAATCGTCCAGCGAGCGTTTTCCCTGCGAGCGCTCGCGGATCAAGGTATCGGCGTCCAGCCAGATCAATTGGCCTTCCGAGTAATAATCCTCGAAGCGCTGCCAATTGCGCCATGACATGGGGCGGCGCGGATTGATGATCTCGTCGTTGGTCGTATCTTGCAGGGCACGCCAGCGACGGCCTGCTTGTACCTCATAATATGCCGCCGTGAGGGCCAGCTGATCGAGCGCCTGCTGATGAGTCCATAGTCCCGAGCGAGCCGTGAGCACCTGACCCCAGTACTCGGTCTGTCCCTCATACACCCACAAGAGACTGTCCTGCATCGGCACTTGATAGTTGGGAGTCCACAGATCCGCCGGACGCCGGAACTTGCCGTTCCAGGAGTGTGTGAACTCATGGGCCAGCAGATCTCGGCCGTAAGCGGTCTTGTTCCATTCGGTCAACGCATTGGGATCGCTGCCGTCTTCGCTCGACTGGTGGTGCTCGAGGCCGTTCTGTTGAACCTGATCGCTCAACGAATACAGAAAATCGTAATGCGAATAATGGTGTGAGCCGAAAACCTTATAGGCCTGCTGCACCAGATTTCGGTGTGCCTCAAGTTGCTCCGGTTTGATCGCCAGGAGTTCCGGCCGGTCGGCGAACAGGTTCAGATGGACCTGCGCCGGGCCGCTCGGATCAAGGTCGAGCCGCGCCGCATACCGGCCCGCATATACGGGACTGTCGACAAAAGTATTGAGGCTAACGCGCTTGAATTTAGTCTCTGCGCCGCTCGCGGACATGGTTTCCAAGGCAGAGCCGAATTTCCAATCGACCGGCAAGGTAAGGCTTGCCTCCACCGGGATCTGCCGCGTGAAGTAGCCGGCCGGGTAGAAGATCAGGGAGTTCCATTCGAGCAGCAGAATATCGCGAGAAATCTCGATGGCGCCGACTTTGGGGCTGGTTGGGGACAGGTAGTCGAAATCAATATCGATTGATTTCACACCCGCGGCCGGATGCACGTGAAACGCGTAGACATCGACGGTATCACGCGTCCAGGACACCGGCGCACCGTTCGCGGTTATCCTGATACCCGCGAGCCTGTCGATGGGACCCTCGGGTGCATGCGTGCCCGGCAGCCACTTTGGATACAGCAGGACGGTGTCCGTGCTCACTCCGCTCAAGGCCTCGTGAACTCGCACGATGCGTCGCTCAAGATCGGATGCATCGACCTTGAGACGAATTTCGCCGGGATATGCCCGATCCTTCGGCGCTGCGATCGGCACTGTGGGCGCGATCGAGTTCGGGCCTGGGCTGGCATTCGCCGCGCCGAATGCGAAGGCCGCACAAAAGATCGCCAGGGACATCAAAAATTGTTTCATCAAATTACCTTTTTTTTGCGTTTTGTAGTATTGCTTGAGCGGCGTGAACTCGCAGCCCACGGTCGGCCCGCTTGGAAGAGGTATCTTATTCTCAGAACCCCGCCGGTCTCTCGGCTGCCACCCCAAACTCGCGTTCGAGAGCCACGCCGACCCGCCCGATCGTCCCCTCGTCGAAAAGACGCCCGATCAAGGTAACGCCGTGCGGTACGCGGCGCGGCGGGTTGAACTTCGGCAGCGGGTTCGCGGCATCCGGCGCCCAATCGCTGCGCGCCTCGGAGACTTCAACGAAACCCGCGCGAAGTGTCAGCGAAGGATGCCCTGTGGCGTTGGTGATGACCAGTATTTCGTCCTGCAACGAAGGCACCAGCAGTAGATCCACCTGAGAAAAAACTCGCGCCATTTCGATCGCAACCTTGCGGCGCAATCGATCGGTTTGAACGAAATCGACCGCCGATAGAAATCGCGATTGTCGAAAGATATTCGGCCACGCATCGGGAACCTGCATCTTCAGCTGATTCAGGCCGCCGCTGAGCGTCAGTTCTTCGAAGGCCGCCGCCGCCTCGGCGAAAAGAATCACATTCAGCGAATCATAAGGCCAGTCCGGGATCGAGACCTCATTCGCGGTCGCGCCCAGTTTCCGAACTGTCTCGAGTGCGGCGCGGTCCACATCGGTGGCTGCCTTCATCCACTGAGGAAAATAGCCGACACGCAATCCCTTTACAGGCGCGGCCGCGTCATAGTCGAGCGCGCTTGGCACGCACGCCACGTCCCGGTTGTCCGGCCCTGAGATGGCGCGCAAAACCAGCATCGTATCTTCGACGCCGCGCGCCATCGGGCCCAGTTTGTCGAGCGACCAGCAAAGCGTCATCGCCCCGGTGCGCGGTACGCGGCCATAAGTCGGACGCAATCCCGTGACACCGCAGCGCATGCTCGGGGCCACGATGCTGCCGCCGGTCTCGCTTCCCACAGAAAAACCAACCAAACCTGCGGCCGTGGCAGCGCCTGGCCCGGCGCTTGATCCGGAAGACCCCTCCTCCAGCAACCAGGGATTCATCGTCTGGCCTCCGAACCAGATATCGTTCAGCGCCAGCGCTCCCAGGCTCAGCTTGGCAACCAGTACGGCGCCGGCCTCATGGAGCCGCCGAACCACGGTCGCATCAGCCTGAGGTTTGCGATTCCTGAACGGCTCCGCACCATAAGTGGTCGCGATGCCCGCCGTGTCGAGCAAGTCCTTGGCGCCCCAGGGGATACCATGCAGCGGTCCCCGATACTTTCCGGCGGCAATCTCGGCATCCGCGCGTTTTGCCTGTTCGAGCGCCAGTTCGCGCGTCGGCGTGATGACGCACCGGAGCTTGGGGTCGAAGCGTTCCAACCGCTTCAGGTAAATCTGGGTGAGTCTCTCCGATGATAGTTGCCGGGTCTCGATCCAGCGTGAAAGCTGCGTCACGGACGCAAAGGCAATGTCCGAATCGCCGGCAGGCAGGGGGTGCTCCTCGATCTTGCTGCGAACAAACCGATTGCGTGTGCTCTGCGTCTTTTGTCCGTACTGGTTCGGTTCCCACCGCGAAGCCGGCGCAAGTGCCGAATCCAACCGTATCTTTTTGGGTCCGGTGCGCCGCTCATAAAGGGGAGCCATGGCGGCCCGCCAACTGCCGGCGGCGTCAAGGGATTCCTGCCGGCTCATTTCGACCTGCATCAATTTCTCGGCTTCCGAGAAAGTAACGGCCGAGACCTCAGGCCCCACCGGCGGCGAGGTGGCAAACGCGGAGGGTGCGCCGGGAGGTGTACTGAGTGGATTGCCGCCTTGCGCCGGAGCCGCTTCGTACACACCGATGGTGGCGCCGACGACGCCCAAGGACGCGCTGGTTAGAAAGCGCCTGCGTGAATTTTTCAATGGATCTCCCGAATCTCTCATTATTCTAGGTCATCTGAATTGCAAAGGCTCTAGCCGCTCGCGAACGCTGACGCAATGGCGCGGCGACTCAGAGCCATAGCGCCATGAGGTTCACGTCTTGATACCACCCTTCCAGTTTTCGGCCCCGGACCTTTACGCCCCGCTCGAACCGATTGTGGCCATGGGACGCTTTACTGGATGAGACGGCTTTTTCTAGGTGGAATCGGGTTCGGCATCCACTGGCAGGCCAAGCGTTGAGATAAATCGTCGTACCGGTGACTCCGTCGATGCGCTTGACGCGGACTCGGTGGATGGCGAAGACTTATCGCGCGACACACCCCCGCACATGTTCGGCCAGAGTTCGATGGGCAAAGGTGCCAGCAACATCGACGGTGGGATCAGCGCGTTGAACTGCACCAGCGCCGCTTTGGTCCTAAATTCAGGGCACCCATACTCTGACATGCAGTGGCCGCAACGACTGGAAACCACCGCGCGATTTTTATAGCAGCAGAGAGCGACAACGGGCGCAGTATCAGGCATCGGGCCATTATCATAGGTTGGCCCTCAAAACGATGTCTGATTGATGTGAATTTCACGGTAGGAATAGTCTGACAGCAACCCCGGTTCAATCCGCGGGCACCGCCGCCGGGCGATTCTTCATCCAGGTTGCTCATACTCGAAATTCGGCTGCTTGTCCTTGGTTGTGGTTCCAAACGAATAGACGAATCCGACGTAGAGAATCCGGCCGCGCACGGTGCGCTGGTATTCCTGCGTGAATGTCGGCGAAGTGGACAATCGCTGAAAGCGCTGGCCGTTAAAGAGATCCGAGACGGTGGCCAAGGCGGTCAAGTCCGGTCCCAGCTGGTGCCTGTAGCCGAGATTTACGAGGTTGATGGCACTTACGAATCCCTGCGGGGTCAATCGCTTGTCAGTCCGCGTGAACGAGATCTGTGCGGAGTCGCCAGTCGTCGGCCGGTAATCGAGCTTGAGCTTGGCGTTCAGACCGGTGGTCGACTGCAACCCCGATATTCCGAGCGCCGTCGCATCGATCTGGCTGTAGAAAAGGTTGCCGCTGACGCTGGCGTTGAGCTTCGGGAAAATGCGGCCGTTCGAGGTGAATTCGAGCCCGGCCGAGTCGTTCTTCGGTAAATTGGTCTTTGTCGTCAGTGAGAGTCCGTTGCCAAGGTACTCGGTCAGGTCGGTTACGCTATCGCGGTTGAGGCGGTAGTACCCGGTCAAGCCATAACTTAGGCCTTGGCCTTCGAACCCATAGCCAAGTTCATACGACTGGGTGTACTGGGGTCTGAGGTTCGGGTTGCCGGCGACCAGATTCGGCGTGTATTCGTGATCGACGTAGGGATTTAAGTTGCTGGGATCGGGGCGAGTTACGCGGCGGCTCGCGCCGAATGACAGCGTCGAGTCGTTGGACAGACTGCGATCAACGTGCAGGCTCGGATAGACTTCGAAGTAACTGCCGATGGTCGAGATGCCGTCGGTCAGCTGCCGCGCATCGGTACGAGTCAACTCCGCCCGCAATCCCCCGAGCCAGGTCCAGTCGCCCATACTCGCTTGATAGCTGGCGTAGGCCGCATTGATCCACTGCCTGAACTTGAAGTCGTTGGTGAGATTCGGGTCGATGGTCTGCGCGCCCGTCAAAGGATCGACGTTGCTGCCGACATTTCCGAACCGGAAGTCGTCCTGCTCAAAGGCATAACCCAGTTTTAGAGAGCGCGTCCTCGAAACCGGCAGCGCATAGTCGGCGTCAAATTCGGTGGTCGCGTGATCTTCGTGGAAGGTGAGGTTGTTGTAGAAGGTCGCCGCCGGTGGAACAAACGAGTCGTTGGTGTAATCGTAATGTTCAAGCTGCCGGGATGTGGATCGATGCAGCGAGAACTCCAGCGTCTCGCCGGGCTGCCTAAGCTTCTGAGTAAACCTGAGTTTCTCATCATAATCCGTCTCCGGGTCGTGCCCTGCGCTCAAGCGCTGTGAGGAGTTCGTCTCAACTCCTGTAGGCGTACTGCTGGCGTTGAGCTGCGTGTAAGTGCGCAGCCCCCCGCGATCGGCCCACTTCACCGACCCACCGATGGACTGTTGGTCATTCAACGCGTAGTCGGCGGAAAGCCCCAGCGTCGGCACCTCGCGGCGAACCCTTTCGTTGATGGAACTCTTGGAATCGATCAGCACCCCTGTCGTCGGATCCGGCGCCCTCACGTCCGACTGGATGAGTCGCTGCCGATAGTCCTGCCGATAACCTGCGGTAGCGGAAACCGTCAACGGACCGGAACTGTAGCTGCCATCAGCCCCAAGGACATAGCGGCCACCGCTGCCGAGGCTGCCTTGAACCGAACCGGATGCGCCCGCCGTTCGCGTCTTACGCGTGATGATGTTGATGACTCCGGCCGCACCGTCGGCCTTGAACTGCGGAGGAGGTGTCGTGAGAATCTCGATGCGTTCGATGTCCTTGGCCGGGATCGATTGCAGATTGTCTCCAGCCGAGGAACCGGAGAATTGAGTCGAGGGTTTACCGTCGATCAATATGAGAACATTGCTGTCGCCGCGCAGCGAAACAATGCCATCCGGATCAACGTCGACAGAGGGGATCACGTTTAAAATATCACTTAACGTCCCGAAGGCGCTTTGCACATCCGATTTCACGCTGTAGACCTTGCGGTCTATTAGCGTCTCGACCGACAGTTTTTCGGCGCTAACCACGATGGTTTCGACTTCTGTCGAGGCCGGAGCGGGCGTGGGCGGCTCGGCCGCCTCTGCGGCCGAGCACGCCGCCGTGATGGCGCAGGCCCACAGCCCGATTGAGCCAGAGAGTTGATATGTTGAACGAGCAGGTTGGTTGCGGCGGAGCCGGGCGTTGGAAATCACCCAGATCACTTTATAGGGAAGTTGGATTGCGCGCACTCTGGAACGCAAAGTTGATCCTGAGGTGGCATCTGCTGCCCGCCGTGGAAATTGGAGTGCAGATGCACCCGCCGCAGCCCCAATACGCAAAATTGGAGTCTGCAGCAGGTAGCCTTTCTCAGTGGGTCTCGGCGGCAGGGGCGGCCAGCGCAGGACCGGTGAACTCCGCTTCGATCGAAAAGTCGATCAAGTCACCGACGCCCATCGTGGTGCCTGGGGCGGGTATGCCAAATGTCATACCGAAATCCGAGCGCTTGAACGAACCGTGCGCGGAAAACCCGATGCGGGCATGCGGGTCCATATTGGGCAACCCGGGATAGCCCCCGTTAAAGGTCGCGGTGAGCACCAACGGGCGCGTGACTCCATGGAGCGTCAGCGTCCCAGAGATATCCATCGACTTCGCGCCTCTCATCCGGACCCGCTCAGACTTGAAGACCATCTCGGGGAATTTAACCGTGTCCAGTAACTGCGGTCCCTTCACGATGTCCAGACACATCTGTGGCGCCGCATCCATTTCGAACGATGAGGCGTCGATGGTGGTGACGACCTTGGAGGCGGGAATATTGTTTGGGTCGAATGTCAACGCCGCTTCGAAGCGGCTGAAGCGCGTCGTGTAAGTGGAAAAGCCCAGATGGTTCACGCGCAGCAACAAGCTCGCGTGGGACTTATCGATCTGGTACTGGCCCGCCGGCGCCATGGGTGGCGGCGCGGGCGGCGAGGACGTCCCGGCGGCCTGGGAAAGGGCGCCCTGCGAACATAGGATTACGAAAGCAAACGCGGCTGCGCCGCGTTTGGCGGTGGTCAGAATCGCGGCCTTCATGGCGACGTCGCGGCTGATGGGCAAGGGCTTTGCCTGGGTGGTCATTGTTTGTCTCCTGATTGCATCTTGGTGATATTCAATTCCTTGACGACGGCTTCGTTCAATGGGCCGCTTTGACCTCCGGCATGAGCGTACCCGGCGTTGCTTTGCAGATAACTCATGTTGAAGTAGTCGCTTGGCTTCAGCACATAATCGCCGGCGGCCAGCAAGAAGCGCAACTCCGTGGATTGCCGGTAAGGGTGCGAATCACCTTCGGCCTGGATTTGCGGCATCTGTATCACGCCCGTTGCGACCATGCGGCCCTGCCCGTTCAGCAGTTCAAGGCGTTTCACGGCATTGGTGACACCCGTGTTGATGTCAAAGGCGTGGTTGTCGTAAGTCAGTGACAGCGCATACATGCCTGCGCTCTCCACTCTGAACCTCAGAGCGGTGGAATTGCCACCGGCAACGATTCCGGTCGGTGCTGCAACCGCCGGCCAGCTAATCATTCTTGTTGTGGTACCGTTGATGCAATTCGCGGCGGAGGGATGCGAGGCATTGCCACTGTCAGCGTAACTTGCCACCACGCGATAGCAATGACGGCGCTCCGGCGTGAGGCGCTCCGGATCGAGCCATGTGCGGGCATTCAAGTTTTGCACCTTAAGTACCCCGTCGCGCCAGATGGCATAGCGCAGCGCCTGAGGCGCGGAGGTGACTGCCCCCATGGAGAGGATCGCGTGTTGGTCGCCGATGACAACGTCGACTGAAGGTGCCTGAGGCGCGAACACTCGAGGATCATCGTGCGAATCCGGCGCGACCGCGGCGACCTTGAGGATGCGAACGTCGCCTGCCCTGCTGGCGCGGAACCTGACGACTATCTTGTTCTCGGGTTTGAGTTCCGATGAGGTGATCAAGCCGGTCACTGCTCGCCCGTTGAGGGTGATTTGTGCGGATGTGTGGTACCCAGCCGCCTCTACCGGCGGCAGGTGCAATTCGATCGTCAATCCGCGGCCTTGGTAGGATAGGTTTGCCAACGTTGCCGTATCGCCGCCAAGTACAGTGCGCATGTGCGCCGTGAGAAAGGGTCGAACACGAAACCCTTGCTTTTCCACCTGGTAACCGAAGATGATTTTGGCAACCATGTTGATGTAGCCTGCGACCGACCAGATCTGTCGCGGCGAGTTGATGACCGGGCCATCATCGTATTGCGAGCGTCCAGTCAGCCACTCGAGGTTTTCCGTATTGGTCAGGTGCAGGGCCGCGGCCCTGACCAATGAGTCGAAGGCATTGTCGGCGACGGCAACATTGTCGACTTGGGCTGCCGCCTCAAGATCGAATGCGGTCACAAACGGCCAGTTGGCCCGATTGTGATAAATCGCAACGCCAGGCTGCTGCGGGTAGTAGACCGGCGGACCAAACGGCGCGTGCGGATAGTGGGCGACAGTCTCCCGGGCACGGGCAGGATCAGCGATGCCTGACGTCACCGCCAATGCTTCGCCGAGCAGGTCGAATTTGGCCACCGGAATAGCCGGCGCATCCGCCGTTAAGAGGCTGGCGTACAGACCGTAGTCCTTCAGCCAGAAATGGCGATTGATCGCGATCTTCAATGCGTCGGCCCAGCGGCCATATCGAGCGGCGAGTGCTGTGTCGCCGTGGTCGCCGGCGAGGTCGGACAGCAGCCGCAGCGCGCGGTACTGGAGCGCATTCGTTGACAGTGCCTTGGACTGCGCCAGTTGGGTGAGGTCTTTCAACACATAGGGTGCGTAGGTCTGCTCACGCCAGTCCAGGAATGACTGCTCACCGGTATAAAGGCCGTCGCTCGCATCAAAAATTGCCGCACGATCCGCCTCCACGCTGCCGCGTAAGGCGCGGTAGGCCTCGGTCGCGAAACGTGCGCGCGCCGACCCCTGCAGCGTGTTTAGCACGGCCTGCGCTCCAAGCGCCCAAACCGCGCGATCGCTGCTTACCGGCCAGCTGCCGCCCGAACCGGTATCTTGAACGATCTGCAAGGTGCCGGGAGGCAGGTCCGCGGGCACGGCGACGCCACGACGAAAAGGGCTGATCTTGAACTGCAGAGAGTTTCGCACGCGGATCGGGTCGAGCACGGCGAGCGACAAGTATGCCGAATAACTCAAGTCGCGCGTCCAGACGTAGGTCCATTTCTCGCCGGTCTGGAAACATTCGCAGGGGACGGGTTGGCCTGCGTTGTAGGCCGCGTCAGCAATCGAGCTGACGCTATCCAGGCGTGCATCGTCGATGGCCTGAGCAAAAAGCGCATCGAACAGCGGGCTGGAACTGTGCACGGCCGGCGCGAGCGGCGCTTCGACAATGCTGCGCACCTTCGGAGCATCATCGCGCTGGTCGGCGGATGTCGACAGCGTGAACCGGCGGGCACCGCCAGGCTCGGTTGCGACACGCACCCCAACCGTCTGCGCTTGACCTGCGGGGTCTTGCTCATAGGCGGGAAAAGTGAAGTTGACTTGTGCCAGGCCCGGAACTGCCGCCGCCGCAAGCAATGAAAAAAGCCAACACGATGTCAATCGCGCGCGTGGCAGAATGGCAAGCTCCCAAGGTTTGAATTGCGCACGAGTTCGATCTTACGCGACCCTTTATGGGGAAAACGCATCATAATATGCGACATGGCCGGGCGGCTTCGCGACTGCCTTCACCGCGAATCGGCGCATGACTACTGATAGTATTCCTGCTTCGCCATACTACGAGTCGGCTATGCGGGCGTTTGTGATGCCTACGGTTTGAACTGATCCCGAATATTCCATGTTAGTCCTTCGTTCCCTCATATTTTCGATTCTGTTCTATGCCTATTTCGCCGCCAGCGCGGTGGCGGCCGCTGCCATTTCGCTCATTTCGCCGAGATCGTTGCCGCCGTTCACGAGATTCTGGTCGCGTACCTGGCTGGCCATGTACCGCTCAATTTGCGGTGTCACCTATCAAGTTCGGGGCATGGAAAACATCCCGCACGGGGGTTGCCTTTTGGCTGTGAAGCATCAGTCCGTCTGGGATACCTGCGCCCTATTCGCCATCTTTGATCGCCCGGTCTACGTATTGAAAAGCGAGCTGATGTTCATTCCATTTTTCGGTTGGGCTCTCGCACGCCTGGGTTGCATTCCCGTCAAGCGAGGCACAGGCAAGAGCGCGCTGGACAACATGGTCCGCGGCACGCGCATTGCGTTGACACAAAGCAAGCAGGTGGTGATATTTCCGGAAGGGACGAGAACGATGATTGGACAGGCGGCGAATTACAAGTCCGGCATCAGCCACTTGTACACGGCTCTCGAGGTGGCATGCATCCCGGTCGCCTTGAATTCAGGAGCACTCTGGCCGCGACGTAAATTTCTGCGCCCGCCTGGAATCATTAGCGTTGAGGTTCTTTCACCGATTCCGCCTGGATTGGGCCGCAAAGAGATGTTTGATCTTCTGGTCGGCAAGATAGAGGCGGCCTCAAAGCGATTGTCTGGGACTGAAAATTCGGGCTGACAGCGGCAATGGTTTCGAGTGTTGGTTCGTTGTTGCGCAGAAGGCATATTTACATCGGCAGTTGACAATCGCGCGGCTCTCGCCAATACTTCACCACATAGGAAACTATTGGACCGGAGCGTGGCTCATGCCGACAACAAGGCGACCGATGATCGGACCGGCAGTGTGGGGACTGGCTTTCATGCTCACTGCCATCGGTTCGGCCTGCGCCGACGATGCGAAGCGCGCATATCCGGTGATGGCACCTGTCGAGCAATACCGTGTGGCTACTACTTCCGAGGAGATCGCGCTAGCGCGGAGTGCCGCGCCGGCCTCGATCTCAGGCGATGCCAGCGTTCTGACGCTCGGCGATCACGGCTACGAAACGGCGCTGAAGGGTAAGAACGGCTTTGTCTGTCTGGTCCAGCGATCCTGGGCGTCCGGCTTTGACGATGCGGGGTTCTGGAATCCCAAGCTTCGCGCACCGATATGCTTCAATGCCGCCGCCGCGCGTACGGTCCTCCCCGCCTATATTAAAAGAACAGAGTGGGCCATCGCCGGCGCTTCAAAGGCCGACATGATCGACCGCACCAGTGCTGAGCTTGCCGCGAAGCGCATTGCAGCGCCGGAGCCCGGCTCAGTGGCTTTCATGATGTCGAAACAGGCATACCTGGGCGACCTCGCCGGTCACTGGCATCCGCATCTGATGATCTACTTTGCCCACACCGATCGAGCCGACTGGGGCGCAGATCTTCATGGCTCGCCGGTATTTGCGGCCCAGGACAAGTCGGAGCCCATCACGACGTTCTTCGTACTGGTGCCCACGTGGTCCGACGGAACACCCGCGGTCATGGAGATGCACTAGCGGCGCGACGTGCCGATTGAATGTCGGTGCAGCAGCGTCATCACGCCGCCTCTCCTGCGGCAAATAGCGCCTCCAGCTTGTTGAGCGCGCCCGTCCAGCCTTCTTCATGGCTCCGGCGCGTTTCGTCGTCCAGACGCGAATGAGTGAGCGTGATCTCGGTGCCCTCGGCAACGGGCCTCAGCGCGATCTCGACGCGCGACTCATTCGGGTCTTCCTGGCCGCCTAGCCAGCGCCAACTCATCACCACCCGTTCGGGCCGCACGACATCGAGGTATTCGCCGCTGCATTCGTGCTCCGTGCCGTCGAGCAAACGGAAACGTACGCGATAGCGGCCGCCCTTGCGCGGATCGGCTTCCGCGATCAGCACCGGCCCGGCATCCGGCCCCCACCATTGCGCGATGCCTTCCGCGGTCGTGACCGCGTCGAATACGACCGACGGTCGCGCTTTGATGCGGCGCACCAGGGTGAGGCTCGTCATGCCCCCTTCTTCTGCGATTCGGCTTCCTGGCGTTCAGCATAGTCCGCGAGACGGTCGAGGCTGCCGGCCCAAAAGCGCTCGTAACGGCTCAACCACGCCATCGCCTCGCGCATCGGCTGCGGCCGCAGCCTGACGGTCACCGTGCGACCCGATTTTGTGCGCGTGATGAGACCGGCATCAGCCAGCACGGAAAGATGCTTCATCACGGCCGGCAGCTTGATGGCAAAGGGCTCTGCAAGTTCTCCGACGGACGCGCTGTCCTTGCGCTCGAGCTGCGCCAGGATCGCGCGGCGCGTCGGATCCACGAGGGCGGCGAAAGTGCGGTCGAGGCGCCGTTGATAGTTCACCATGTCGGAAAGTATTGACGGCTCGCGCCGCGTTGTCAACCGGTTGCCACTACGTTTGGCTAAGCGCAGTCATCGCAGTCAGCGAGTCCATATAATCCCGCCATTGCACGATCTTGCGGTCTTCGACAGTGACTACTGAGATAAAGCGATTGTCGTAAGACGCGCCGGTTTTGACAACCTTACCGTGTACCTCGTATTCGAGGATCACTACACGAGCATCCTGCGATCGATGCACGACGAGCGCGTCCGCGCCGTGCAGCAAGATGTTGTTGCCGTAGCCCGAGTAGAGTGCCATCAGCGCTTCGCGACTGTTCACCTTCCGCGGCCATCCCGGGAAAATATATCGAAACTCGAAGACCGCGTTGTCGGCAATCGTATCGAAATAATGGTCGCCATCGACCTGACCGGCCAAACCCCGCCGGACTATGTCGAAGAAAGGATCGAGCGCCGTGAAGGCCTGGTACTTTGGATCGGTCATGGTTGGCTTTGAGCTCAGCTAAGGGAACGCCCAGGCGACGCCAAATGAGACAAGGGAAGGATGGTCGCCGACGACAAGGAAGCGTTCAAAGTCAGCACGCAACACCACATGAGAGATGTGCATTTGGACTCCGGCGCCCCAAGCGAAGTTCATATTCGTTTGATGGACGCGAGATGCGCAACCAGCATTCGGCGGCGGCGGCAGAAGAAGGCAGGTGTCGATGGGTATGGGCGTATACGTCTGCGATTCGGTAGCATCGAGTCGGGATAGCCCTGCCTTCACATCGATGTCGAGATTGCTGATCGGTAAGGGCAGATAGGCGACGGCAAACACGGCCACACCGCGAGCTTGCGCGTCCCTGCTCAGCGTTGCCGGATACGGGTTTTGCGTGGAGATGCTGCTCGAGGTATGCCCGAGATTCACATATTGCAGTTCCGCACCGAGGCCGGTCAGCGGTCGGGTACCGATGAGGGCGGCCCAGGCGAAATCCTCGTTGTCATCGAGGCGCGATTGGTCCACCGCGGCCCCTGCATAGAGCGGCGTGGGCTGCGACGCGAGCGTCGGACTCCCCGGCATGTTCAAAAAAGCTGCCATGAACGTGAGCATGACTGCCAATCGGATGATTTCTTGGTTGGGCATACAAAGCTCCCATTTAGATTTCCGAGGCGATGGTAGCTGCGGGTCTGCTGTCGGTCTGTCGCGAAGTCGTACGATCGGGTATCACCCCAGACACACCTTTTTACAATTTGTTACAGGCCGCAGGTGGCTAGATCTCGTATGGTCTGCGACCATCCTGACCGGGATGTGGAAATTACTCATCGCGTCTGTTCTCGCCGCTACCGCGGCATCCGGTGCTGCACGCGCGTCGTCGGTGGCCGATTGCGACGCCGACTCGCCGGACTGCGCCGCGGTTGGAAAATGGAATGTCAGTCTGGCGTTGGGTGCGGGCGTGCGGTCCAATCCATTGGTGCATGGACAGGACTTGCCATTGGTTGTCGTGCCGCAGATCAGTTACTACGGAAAGCGGTTCTACATTGATAACTTGGACGTCGGATTTACCGCTGTCGACGGTGCAAAGAACAGCTTGAGCTTGATTGCCAGTCCGGGATACGACCGCATATTCTTTTATCGCAGCGACTTGCAGAATATTTTTGTGAACCTGGGAGGACCCACGGGCGGCAGCAACACGCCGCCGGTGCCGTTCCCATCGCGTCCGCGCCGAATCACCTATTTGGCGGGACCGGAGTGGACCTTCAATGACCACGGCATCATCGGGCAATTGGATGTGCTCCGTGAGGTTACGGGCCATAACCACGGCGAGGAGGTTCGCGCAGCCGTCAAATTGCCGGTGACGCGGTCGACGGGCTCGCTCAGCGCCACTATCGGCCTGACCTGGCAAAGCGCGGCGATCGTCAACTACTATTATGGCGCGCCGCGCATCTATGAATCAGGAAGCGCGCTTCGCCCGTTTCTCAAGCTGGCGTACACACGGCCGCTGGGTCCAAGGTGGCACTTCGAGGGTGTCGCCCAATACGAGCACTTGGCAAATGCGATTGCCGACAGCCCGATCGTTGCGCACAACTACGTCGTGACGAGCTTCTTGGGATTCGTTCGTGCGTTTTAACATGGAATCCCGCGCCGCTCGATGCGCCGTGATTCTCGTCGCGGCTGTGTTGACCTGGGGAATGGGTGAGCCCGGCTCAGGGATTCAACTGCAACTCAGTCCGCGGGTGTGCACACTCGCCGCGAACGAAAGACAGTGCCGCACGACCGTGCACGCCAATTGGCATTCACCTCGGGAGGAGTCGCTTTGTTTGGTGATCCTGGGGCGCTCCGACGTTAAACGCTGTTGGGAGCATTACTCCGAGGGTACCTACAACATCGAACTGGTGTTCAGCGACGACCTGCTGTTTGAACTGAGGGATTCGCGGCTCGAGACTGTGCTCGCTTCCGAGGCGCTGCGCATCATTCGGGAGGCCATTCGTTATCGGCACCGGCGTCGAGACCCATGGAACATTTTCCAATGATGCCCTCGATCATGCTGATCGAAGACGATGTCCGCTTGGCTGAGCTGGTGAGCCGGTACTTGGAAAGCAGCGGTTTTCGCGTGACCATCGCCAATTTGGATCGGCACATCGCAAGACAAGTATGTGAACTTTCGCCACAACTTGTGATTCTCGATTTGGGATTGCCTGGAGATGATGGATTCACGATCTGCAAGCAGCTACGGCTTGCTTATCAAAGCCCAATCTTGATTTTGACAGCCCGCAACAGCGATATCGATCACGTCTTGGGACTGGAGTTGGGTGCGGATGACTACATCATCAAACCCGTCGAGCCAAGGGTGCTCGTAGCTCACATCAACGCGTTGCTCCGGCGCGGCAGGAGCAAGGACGAACCGGCACTGGGACTGTTGCGGTTTGGTGCACTCGTGATCGATCGCGCAGCGCGCTCGGTTCGCTTGAACGATAAAGCGATCGTCCTGTCGGGCAGCGAATTCGAGTTACTTGCCTTTCTCGCAAGCCACCCCGGCGAGATTCAATCGCGTGAAGTCTTATTTCGACACCTGTATAGGCGCGACTATGACGGACTGGATCGGACATTGGACGTCCGAATCTCGCATCTTCGCAGGAAGCTCGGAGAGGACGGGGAGACATCGGAGCGAATCAAGACCATTTGGGGTCAAGGGTATTTATTTGTAGCCGGCGCGTGGTGAGATGGCGCGCCACTTTCTGGGACTCTACTTATTGATCGCGGGGACGCTGGCCGCGGTCAGTTGGGCGCAAGGCGCCTTGCTGCAATTGTATGCCCGCCCCAACGCTATGGACGACGCGCCGGTGGCGCTCGCCGTTTCCATTGTCAAAGACCGATTGCGTGAAATACCCGACGCTCAGTGGAAGTCGGAAGTGGCCGCTCTTGCCGCAAGTTCAGGAATGGATCTGGAATTATTTTCGATCACCGACTTTGCAGGACGGCAGACCCTCGACAAGTTGGCGCGCGGCGAAGTCGCCCATATGCAAGGGCCGGCACGGCAGTCGTGGGCATTGAAGCAACTCGATTCAGGGCACGTACTCGTTCTCAAATCCCTCGAATCCGAGGCGCGGCGCGGACTCTTCGATTGGCTGTTGACTGTGGGGTTTTACGCGGCGATTGCGTTCGTCATCATGATCTGGCTTTGGCCTCTGACGCGCGACTTACGGTCGTTAGAGGCCGCCGCTCGACGCTTTGGAGACCGCAATTGGCATTTCGACGTCACCGTCAAGCCACGCTCACCGGTATATTCGTTGGCAGCAACATTTCGGAAGATGGCGGCGCGGATCGATGGACTCATCGCATCGCACCGCGACATGTCGAACGCCGTTTCGCACGAGATCAGGACGCCGCTCTCCCGAATGCAATTTGAAATAGAGCTGGCGCAGGGAGCCGACAATCTCCCGGAAGTGCGCGAGCGCTTGGATCAGATTAAGGCCGATATCGGCGCCATCAACGACCTTGTGAACGCGACCATGGAGTACGCGATACTCGAGCGCGCGGACGTAGCGCTCAATATGGGTCGCCATGATTTCTCGGAACTTATTCCCGCGATCGCGGAATCCGCCCGACGGGACGCAGGCAACAATCGCCAGGTGGTCACGGACATTCATGGTGATACGGGTCACGTCGTCTGTGACGTCCACTTGCTGGAGTCCGCCTACAAAAACCTGCTCTACAACGCGATGCGATTCGCCAAGCACGATGTTCGAGTGACATTCGAGGCAAACGATTCAATCAATCGGTTGACTGTGGAAGATGACGGCCCTGGGATACCGAGCGAAGATCGTGGCCGAATCTTCGAGTCGTTCGTTCAATTGCAGCGCAGCGGTGAAGTGAAACAGGGCTTTGGCCTGGGGCTCGCAATCGTCAAGCGTGTCATGGAATGGCATAACGGCGGTGTTTTCGTGGATACCTCGCCGTTGGGCGGCGCTCGGTTCACGGCTACGTGGCCCGCCAATCCAAAGTCAACCGCCCTGGCCTAGCCGGATTCGCGACGAATGTCCGCCTCTGGCCAGCTGTTGCATGGATATTGTGACAGGACCATAAAAAGACTATATTAAGTCTTGCAATCATTTGGAGCTGCCGTGCGCTATTCGACCCAAATCAGGCCTATTAGCTACTTCAAAACGAATGCCGCCGAGATCCTTCAGGTCCTGGAGGAACAGCGTAAGCCCATGATCATCACGCAAAATGGCGAAGCCAAGGCCGTGATTCAGGATGTGGCCTCTTACGATGAAACCCAAGAGACGCTGGCGCTATTGAAGATTCTTGCGCTCGGCAGCCAACAGGTTGAACGCGGGGAGATAACGCCAATCGGGGAGGTGGCAGGTCGCCTGCGCTCCAAGGTCACCAACCCCTGATGCTCTACGAGGTCTCTCTGACAAGGGACGCAGAGCGTGACCTGGAAGAGATCTACCTTTACATTGCTGAGCACGATTCCCGAGCCAGCGCTGACCACGTCCTCGATCGGCTCGTTAAGGCGACAGAAGCGCTCAGAACGTCTCCTGACCGCGGTTCTTACGTAAATGAGTTGCGCTCTCTTGGTATCTCGGAATATCGACAGGTCTTCTTCAAGCCCTACCGTCTGATTTACAGGGTGCACTCGAAACACGTGATCATCTACGTTGTTACCGACGGTCGCCGCGACATGGAGTCGTTGCTGGCACGCAGGCTTTTGGGCTCTTAACGCTAGAGTCCATTCCCGCAACCTCGCCCGCGCGCCTCACTATCAACCACGACGTCTTCAATCCATGCGCGTAGCGCAGTCGGAATGGGAAAAATCACAAGCGTTAGCGTTCCCACTATTCTTCCGCCTGCGGTCGAATCACGCGCGATCAGAACCGTATTCGATGGTGCGGCAATGATTGTCGCCAGCGACTCCTGGGTGGGAGGTGGAGCAGAAGCAGATAACTGTGGAAGTAGGCGCGCAAACGCTTCGACCAGCTCGGACGTTGACGCGCCGGCAGTCAGCACCTCTATTGTGGGGGCAGAGTTCGCCATCAGAACCTCTTCAATCAGTTGGATCGTTACGCAGCACCCTGGCAATCGCCGCGATGGTATTCCAGTTGCGAGTGGTCACTGAGACACCGTAGAGCCGGTCCAGTCCACCGAGGAGTCCGATGACCTTCATGTGACGCCTATACGTTCCGATGACGAATCGGTTTCGCCTCGTGAGGATCTTCATCAGCCATTGACCACTGGACGGGAATCGCATGGGCGTTGACGGCGTCAAGCGAGGGCGCTGGGACAGCACGCTGACGAAGCGGACAACACCTCGTCGCAGCGACTGTCCCGCAAAAGGATTGTGCGAAATCAGACTCGCAATGTCGCGGCCCTGGCAAACAACGATCTCGGCGACAAACGGAAGTTTGCGTGCCACTTCGGCGCGTGCTTGGGCCTGGGTCATCGGCTGCCGAAGGACCAGCGTGCCCGCCGCGCCAATATTCACGGCACCCAGATGCTTCAATGCTTCGGCCAGCTTGGTCGGTCGGAAAGTCCTGTGGCCCCCGACGTTAATTCCTCTCAGAAAGACAACGAGTGCCACCCGAATCCCCTCAACGAGTCCGCTCGAGCGGTTACATTCTAGCCTCTCTCATCGCAGGAGTTCGCGTCAGTCGAGGGGCTTTGAGCGAAAGTCGCGAGGCTTCCTTTGGATCCTCGATGGTCACGCGCAATACCCCTGATCGAGCCACCGGATCTGCGATGCGTTTGCCGTCGAGGAACGCTTGCGCCCCGCCCGTCCAGTGATGCACGCGCACCATCACATGATGCCACCAGGGCGGGTATCGACCCTCGCGCGCGTCGAATTCCAGATCCATTCCTGCGTCTGTCTGCACACAGCGCACTTGTTGACGAAGAAAGCCCTGTTGGGCGTACGCCATGCTGTGTCCATCGTCGAGATAAATCGTGCCGTGGCAGCCCTCACCCGGATAGACATCCAATGACAAAGGTCCTCGAGGCGTCTGAGAGGTGCTTTGTATCAAAGGCTGACCAGGCAGTATCGCACCGGCGCGCACGAACACCGGCAGCCGCTCGAGCGCGGGGGTCACCCTGATCGTCTGCGATGTACCGGAGGCAGCCGTCGCTGCGCGCGCGGTCACGGGCTCACCGCTCCAATAGTCGTACCAGCGCCCGGCAGGCAGGCAGATCTCGTAGGCTTGCGGCGATTCCAAGTCCGGGGGTGGCGCAATCAGCAACCGGTCGCCCAAGAGAAATGCAGTCGGTTGCTCGCACGGGGCATCGAGGGCGTCCGGGAAATCATAAAAGAGCGGCCGCATGAGCGGTGCGCCGGTGCGCGAATTTTCGTCGGCGAGTGCGTACAGATAGGGCATCAGCCGATAACGCTGCTCGATGAACCGCTTGCGAATGCGCGTCTGCTCGGCACCGTGCACCCAAGGCTCCTTTGGCGGCGTACCCTTCTCCGAGTGCGCACGAAAGATCGGCGCGAAGGCGGCGATCTCGATCCATCGCGTCATCAACTCCGCGCTTGGGGTTCCGATGAAGCCGCCCACATCCGCGCCGCTGTAGGCAAAACCGCTCATGCCGAGATTGAGCAGCATGGGAATCGACAGTTTGAGGTGATTCCACGTCGAGCTGTTGTCTCCGGTCCAGGTCACCGCGAAGCGTTGGCCGCCCGCATAACTCGCTCGCGTCATGACGAAAGATCGCTCATGGGGATTGAGTTGGCTGACGCCCTCGAAGGTGGCCCGTGAATTCAGCAGTCCGTAGACATTGTGAATTTCAGCATGGGTTCCCAAACGCGGTGCAAAGCCCGGCTCCGCGATCCGGTGCTGCGTATCGAGCGGCAGGGTTTTGGTCGGCGTGTCAAAAACGGATGGCTCGTTCATGTCATTCCAGAAACCGGCAACGCCCGCGGCGACGAAATCGCGATACAGCGAACCCCACCAAGCACGGGTCTCTGGGCGGGTGAAATCGGGAAATACCGAGGGGCCGGGCCAGACGCGACCCGCGTACACCGAGCCATCGGGCCGCTTGAGGAAATGGTCGCCTGCGATGCCGCTGTCATAGGGCGAGTAGCCCTGGTTCGGCGCAACGGCGATGTGCAGGTCGGTAATGACCACCAGCCGCAATCCTTGCTGCTTTAAATCCCGGGTCAATGCCGGCACATCGGGAAAAGTAACCGGATTGGTGGTGAAGGGTCGATTGCGGTCCTGAAAGTCGATGTCCAACCAGATCGCATCGGCGGGAATGTGTTCGGCACGCAGCCGATCGGCAATAACATGCACCTCGGCGGCGGACTGGTAGCTGTACCTGGACTGTTGGAAGCCGAGCGCCCAGGCGGGCACCAGGGGCGCCTTGCCGGTGAGATCCGTGTACCGCTCGACCACGTGGTGAGTGCTCGGTCCATAGATCAGATAATAATCGATCGGTCCGGAGGCCGAACCGAAGGCGAGCGTTTGCGGATCCTGCTTGCCGAAGTCGAACCAGCTGCGCCAGGTGTTATCGAGCAGGATTCCATAACTGCCGCCGGGTCCGCCCGCCGCGACGAAGAAGGGAATGCTCTTGTAAATCGGGTCCGTCGATTCTTGAAAGCGGTACGAATCGTCGTTCCAGAGCGTAAATGCTTGGCCGCGACGATCGAGCGGACCGGTCTTGTCGCCCAAACCGAAGAAATGCTCCCTCTGCGCGAGTTGCTTGCGCAACATAAAACCGCTGCCGATCATTTCCAGTGCCTGGCTCGCGGCATCCGCAGAGATCACGTGGCCCTGCAAATCCGACACGATGATTCGCAGCGGCGAGAGCTCGATGCGCACCGACAACGCCGCGGTGTGAAACTCGACAGAATCCGTATCCTGCTTCACGCTGACCGGGACGGAGCGCAAGCGAATCTCCTGAGTCACCGCCCAGGAGGCGTCCTCCGGCAGGTCCTCGGCCGCCGCCGCACGCACGCGCAGGATGTCATCGGCCAAGGCCGTGACGCGCATGTGCCAGGGACCACTGTGAATATCCGCGCCGTCGCTGCGAACCATGATGCCGGCGGCGAGCGCCGGCGCTCCGACCGCGCAGAGCAGACAGCAGCGTAGGAAGATTCTCAGCATTGTCACTTAGGGCGACTTCAACAAGGATGCCTTGAGCTTTTGCTTCAGCGCATCGCGGATTCTGGAATTCAGCGTTCCGAGGACGCCGCGCAGGTCCGCGGGAATATGCTCGAGCGCATCGCCTTGCGGGCGGAACACATAGGCATCGAACATCGACTGCCAGTAGGTGCGCTCGGGCGCGGGCAGATCCTTGATCGCCAGCAGTGCGGTCAAGAAACAATCGTGAGGATCTTCGATTCCCGGCGCGTGGGTGCCCCACCAATAATTGACCATGGCATTGTAAGGATAGAGAGAGGTGACGTGATGCCACCAATAACGGGGCATGAGCAGCGCATCCCCGGGTCCCAACTCGGCGCGCTGCGCTGCGGCCAGCGCCGTCGCAAAGCGCGGGAAACGCGTGAAATCGGGCGCCTCCAGATCGACAATCGACAGCGGCGGCGGATTGTCGATGGGACCGATGTACAGATTTGCCACCTGCTCGGGCGGGAACAACACGAAGCGCCGCCGCCCCGCGATGACGCAGGCGAGGTTGTGATCCCGATCATGATGGATTTGGGTGCGGACCCGCCCGCCCAACCACAACAGCGGCGCGACCTGCGGCAGGAGCGACATCGGATTTTGTTGGACGAAAGGCGGCAGATGCGAGGCAAGCGGCAGCATTTGGAAGGCGATGATGGGTGTATTCGGGCGATCCGCCTGGCGCTCGATGCGATCGAGGGTCTCGCTGATTCCGCGCTGATACTTGGAGAAAGTAAATTCCCGAAGATCCGCGCTGTAACCGAATCGTCCCTGAGTGCCGGCGGGTGCCTCCATGATCGTGGCGGGAATACCCCGGTCCATGGACTTGAAGTACTGATTGAGTGCGGAAGCTGAATGTCGGCCCGCGGCGAGCGCCGGCCAGTGCTCGATGAGGCCTTTCAGGACCAAGGGATTGGAGGCCTTGACCGCAAGATCAAGCTCCGCTGCCGTGCTGATCGAGGCCACGGGTATTTCGGGAAGCTCGCTCAAGCTGTCGCCCTTCTCTCCTGCCGAAGAACGCGGAAAAGCGACTGTCAGCCCGGGCGACATAAACTCTCGAGATATTTATCGTGCGTGGGTTGCTCGAGAACCTTTTTTTTGATGAACTCGAGGATGCGGCGAAATTCTTCATCCACGCGGTTGGACGGAATTCGGTCTGTCGCCGGCGACCAGCTATCCGGCACCACGCCGAGCCCGGTAAAAATCGCTTGCCAGCTTTCGGGCAGAAACGTTTCATCTTCCATGGGCGCAATTTCCCCGCGGGCGCGAAACGTGGCGATTTTGTGGGCAAGCGCTGCAGGCAAAGAGAGCCCCCGCGCCTTTTCCCAGAAGTTCCCCTCGACGGGGGACAAGGCATAAAACGCGCATTGAAAATCTCGGATTCGCTCGTAGTACGAGCGCATGATCCGATTGTATTCGGCCCGTTCCGCAGTGAATCGGGCGCTCACCGGAAACAGGGCCAGCAAATGCACCAGCCCCAGTTGCAGAGAATGAATCTCCACATCGAAAATCGGGTCGAACACGCACGCTGATCCGCCCAACGCGACACAATTGCCCTCCCAGATTTGCGCTCGGACTCCCGGATTCACGGAATGGAAGGATGCGTCGGCGAGTTTGACGCCGCAGGCGGCGGTGGCCGACTCGAGCGCGGCGACATCGTTCACGAGGCCGCTGGAAAAAGCATGCACCACGCCCGTGGCGGCCTGCGAGGGATGCAGCGCCGTCCAACCGGCGCGTGCCGTGCGAATTTCAGCGAAGGGCGGTATCGATGTGAAGGCCGGCGCACTTGCCGACATCACACGATCGACCTTGAAATGCGGCCGCCAATCATCGGAGGCGACGCCAAGCGAACGGCCAATAAGAACGGCATCCTCGCCGCTCGCATCGACGAAGAGATCGCCTTCGAGCGAGACCGACCCATCGATGCTCACCGCAGAGATCGATCCATCGTCTCGCCGCTCGACCCCGACGTGTTGCGCCTCGTACAGCCGAATACCGAGTGAAACCGCGATCGATTTCAAGTAGGCGACGTAGGCCATGGTGTGCAGGTGATAACCATAATCGGTTCGCCCTAAGGCCGCCGTGGCTTCGTCCGGGAGCAGCATGCGTCCGTTTTGCGATGCAATGGCAGTCAAGCAAAAATGTTGAAAAGATCTGTTGAGACCCAAACGCCTCGCTTTGAGCCAGCAAGGAAAAAACGCGCTGCCCTCGATCGGCGCCCCATACGCGCCCCAGGCATGAAAAAAGTTGGGCACATTGCCGGAAAGATCCACGACATTCTGGCCGAAGGAGAAGCTGCCCGCCGTGACGCGCAGGAGCGTCGACTCCTTAAGCCCAAGTTTCGTGTGAAAGGCTTCGAGCGGCGGCAGCGTGGCGCTGACTAGCGAAGCTTTCAGGCGAGTCGGCAGCTCGACGGCGACGACTTGCACGCCCACGCACGTAAGCGCGCCACTCAAGGCGTTGACACTGAGCCACAGGTCGGCATCCCGCCCCACCACCACCACGCGCGACAACGGCGCATTGGCGCTCATACCGCCACTTCCTCGGCGGGCATCGCCTCCGCAGCTCCGCAAAAGTTGGCGATGAACTCGCCATGCGATGTCATGGCGTTCACATTGGTTTGGATGCGGTTTCGCAGTTCCGCCAACCGCTCCTCGAGCGTGTCCATCGGGAATGCATCGGCGAGCCGATCATAGCCTTGGGGGCGGATCCCCTGCCCCATGAGCACCGACAGCCAACTGTCACGCGCAAACAAGCCATATTGATAATTGGGGAGCGAGGCTCGCGCGCGGAACAGGGCCAGTTTGTGAGCGAGGCTGTCCGGCAAGGGCATGGACCGCACATAGTCCCACAGAGGTTCGCCCACCCGCCGGTTCGCCATGTAATGCAGCACGAGAAAATCGCGGATGCGCTCATATTGCATATCGTTGAGGCGGTTGAATTCATTCATGAGCCGTGGGTCTGCAACCGCTCCCGGCTTTGGCATGAGATTGATGAGATCGGTGACGGCGGCTTGGATCAAATAGATGCTGGTGGATTCAAGCGGCTCGAGAAAACCGCTGGCAAGCCCGATCGCCACGCAATTGCCACGCCAGGCCTGTTCGCGTCGGCCCGGAGAAAACCGCAACAGACGCGGCTCCGCTTGCGCAGCGGCGCCCGGAGCGGTGCCGCCCGGCGCGCCCGCGCCCAGTGCGGTCACGAGTTCATTTCTGGCGTCGTCCTCATCGATGAAGCGACTCGAGAAGACGTAGCCGTTGCCGGTGCGATGCTGCAGCGGAATGCGCCACATCCAGCCCGCGCGCCGTGCGGTGGCGCGGGTATAGGGTGTGAGCGCACCTGCCCTTTGAGTTGGCAGGGCGAAGGCCCGATCGCATGGCAGCCAGTGGGTCCAATCGCGCCACGCCGCCCCCATGACGCCGCCGAGCAGAAGCGACCTGAAGCCGGAACAGTCGATGAAAAGATCGCCCTCGATTCGCTCGCCCGACTTGAGCGTCAATTCTTGAACATCGCCGCCGGCCGCGTGGCGTTTGATATCGCATACCTGCCCTTCGATGCGGCGCACGCCCCGCTCAATGGCCCATCTGCGCAGGTACGCGGCATACAAACCTGCGTCGAAGTGGTAAGCATAGGCATACGTCGAGCGGATCGAGTTTCGGTCTTCGTTGGGAAACTCGAAGGCGTTGTCGCGCGCCGCGACCACCGCGTACGAATAGTCTTGCAGCGAGTTTCGCCGGCGTCCCGCTTGCAGCGCCCGCAACCAATGGTGCTGAAATTCCACCCCGCCCCAGGGTTCGCCGAACGCGCCGAAGGGATGAATGTAGCAATCGCCGGGCAAGTCCCAGTCGCAAAACTGTATGCCTATCTTGAAGGTGGCCCGCGTCTCGCGCATGAACTGCGCCTCATCGAGGCCCAGCATGTCATTGAAGATCTTGATATGCGGCAGCGTCGCCTCGCCGACGCCGACCGTTCCGATATCATCGGACTCGATCAGCGTCACCGCATAGTCTTCGGGGTTCAGCCGGCGCCTTATCGCAGCCGCGCTCATCCACCCGGCCGTGCCGCCGCCCACGATGACAACGCGGAACGGTGCGGATCGATTATGACCCCGAATGGCTTCGCCCATTGACCCCCCTGGCACTCGCGCAATGATACTCGACGTTGGCGCAGCGCAGCTGCCTAGAGAGACGCGGCCGAATGCGCCCTCTCACCCAAGCGAATATCAGAACTTGACACGGGCACCGAGCTGGTAGCGCCGATCAACCCGAGACCAACCCGAATCCATGAAAACCGGTTTGGCCCCGGGGGTCGCCGATGAATCCCCGAATATCTGCTGCTCGTACTGGAGCCTGGTATCCAGCAGGTTGGTCGCATCGAAAGACAACTCGACATGGGAGTCGATCGAGTAGCGGACCGAACCGTCGAGGAAACCCGCAGCTTTCTGGAACACCGGCAAACCTATGCAGCAATCCAGATTGGCCGTGAGGTAATTGGAGCGCCAGTTATAAGCCAGGCGGAATCCGACCGGTCCCTTCTCATACAGCCCAACGACATTGAAGGTATTGGTGGAAATGCCGGCCAGTTTGTGCGAGTCGATCACGACACCCCCGACCGCCAGGTTCCCCGCACCGAACGCGCCCACGCCGCCGGCGTTCAGTCCGCCGGCGTCAATCAGATTGGAGTTGTTTATCCCGATTTGATGGACATAAGTATAGTTGGCCTGCATCCCTAAGCCGCTCAGGAGCCCAGGCAAGAAGTCAAAGAAGGTCTGATAGGCGAACTCTGCACCCTCGATCTTACCGCCGTTCTTTGTGTTGATCGGGCCCAGGATTTGCGCGGTCTCGGTTGCACCGTTGTTCGTGAAGGTGCGGTCGAATTGAGCTTGCGAAAAAGCGTTCGACAGCTTCTTGTAGAACAGTCCGAGCGTCACCGAACTGGTGGGCCCGAAGTACCGTTCGTACGACAGATCGAACTGGTCGGCCGATTCCGGCTGCAGACCCGCGTTACCGGCACTGGAATTGAACACGAACTTATAGCCGACGACATTCGCGGCGACATGGGCTGCCGTCGGCGAATTGTAGACGACATATGGCGAGTCCGGCCCGGTATTGATGAAGGGCGAGTTGATCTGGACAAAGTTACGCAGAAAACCGACATCCGGACGGGATATGGCCTTCGAGTAGGCAAAACGCACAAAGTCCTTTTCATCCAATCCGAAGCGCACGTTGAAGCTCGGCAGTACACTGGTGTGCGACGCGTTGTAGGAGTTGGGCGAACCGCCGCCGTTGGAGAACGCGAGGATGTCGGGCGTCAGATAGCAACTCGGATTGACGACGTTGGTTCCCAGGGGGGCATTGCACGCGGCGAGCGACAGAAGATTCGTCGAGTCTGGATAACTGACGCTGCCCGCGCTGATCTCCTTGGTCTGAACGACGCGCACACCGGCGTTGCCCACGACATTGACACCAAAGATGTTCGAGTTCGCCCCGCCAAAGTTCAACATGACGTACGCGGCTTTGGTCTGTTCGTCGAGTTGTGCCACTTCGGAGGGTATGAAGCAGCCGACGGCCCCCGTTCGATCGCAGATCGACGTGTAGCCCGTTCCAAGGGGTGAGTTGGTGGCGGCGCCGCCCAACGCCGCGAGCACCGCCGACGTGTTCGTTATCGTCCCCTTATTGAGGAAAACCAGCTGACCGTTCGGATACACACCCTTGTCGAAGAAATTGTTGAAATTCGTGGTGCCCCAGATTCCCGCGCCGTAGCCTTTGAAGTCGGGGTGTCCGCCATTGCACCCGCCGGTGTCGACCGGATAGGGGCCCGGCGTCGTGTTGGCGCTACTGAAACCGGGGCCATTGCAGTTCCAGGTCGCAGAGATCGGCGTCCAATTGAACGTCGAATAGCGCGTGGTCTGGTTTCGATCCGCATAGCGAACGCCGGCTTTTAGAGAATCCAGCCAGCCGCCCTCGCTGATATCGTATTTCGCATCCACGGCAAACGCGGATTCCCTGCCGCCGTCTTTCTCTTCATGTCCTTGAATGAAAGGGATCCAGTAGTTGGCCGGATTCGACAGGTTCCCTGGCGCATAGTTGACGTTGGAACCGGGCAAGAATTGCACCTGGGGCACATTGTTGCTACCCGTGCTGTACTGATAGTTCGCCAATGAACCGTTGGCCACCAGCATGTCGTGGTTGGCGACCTGCGCATCGACGTACTGGGCGTCGAAATCCGCATGGAGCCGCGGAACGATATCCCACTTGACGTGCGCCGAGACGTCCTTGGTGTCCTCGGTGTGGTTGAAATCCCGGGTTTCATTCTGGAAGGCCAGGCCGTCTCGCCCGCACACGGCGCCGGGGAGACAATTATTGACGAACGGCAGGCCGGGCACGACCGAACCGGTGTTGATTGCATCCTGCGGATTGGCCGAGTTGCTGCCGCGCCAGAAGCCGTGAGTTTGCGTCAGGAGTCCCGACTGCAGCATGCCGTTCGGGCCGAACACCAGCGGCGATGAGCCGGCGAGGTTCGAATTGGCCCTCGGGTCGAAGCCGGGCGTCCCGTAATAGGAGCCGTCAAGTATCGCGTGGCTGGCGTCCTCGAGCCACTTATTGTGGTAGCTCGAATCCGTGTATTGCACTGTCGCGAGCAGGGATTTCGAATTGTTCTCGTATTGAGTCGCGATCGTGGCGCCGTGCCGATCCCGATCGTAATCGACCTGTGAATAGCGGATGCCGTCAGGCGCGAAGGCCCAGCCCGTGCCGCCAAAAACGTTGCTCGTACAAGGGATGCTGCCGTTGGCATTGACGATGGCATGCGCTACTGTCCCATACCCGGATGAGCAATAGGTATCCATCTTGTCGTCGATCACGCTTTCGGTTCGCGTGATGACGTGCGAGCGCGCGTAATCCACGAGCAAACCAAACCGCCCGTAGTCCGTCCTGATGGAGTCACTGGCCAGAACTGAATAGGCGGGAGTCAGCTGATTCGACCGGTCACCGTAGTTAGCTTGCACGGAACCGACGATGACGGGACCATTCTGGTCGAACGGCAGCCGGGTTCGGATATCGACCGTGCCGGCGATGCCGCCTTCGATCATGTCGGCTGTCTGGTTCTTGTACGCATCGGCGCGGCTGAGCAATTCCGGCGAGATATCGTTGAAGTTAATTCCTCGTGCCGAGTCGGCCGTAAAGGCGTCGCGCCCATTCAACTCGGTGCGCACCTGCGTCAGGCCGCGAATGAGAATGTTCGTAGGTTCGCCCGATGGGTGCGTGCTGTCGTCGTTCGACTGCAGGCGATTGACGGTGATGCCCGGCAGGCGCTGCAGCGCGTCGGACGCTGACTTGTCCGGAAATGCACCGATGTCGGTCGCCGTGATCGAATCGACGAACGTTCTGGCGTCCTTCTTGATTTCCTGCGAAGTTGCCAGCGCTTGCCTCACGCCCACCACGACGATTTCCGGAACGGCGGCGGTGTCCGCGGCGCTATCCGAGGCGGTGCCGCGAGGCGGCTGTGCGGCCGTATTCGCTTGCGCGAGCCTTATGCTCACAGGACCCTGGTCTGGCGCTGTGGAGCTGGTCGGGGGGGAATTGGCCGGACTTGGCTTATCACCGATTGCGGTTTTGCTGCTCGGGGCCGCTTTTTCTGCAGCGGAGATAAGACGAATGGTCGCGGTACTTTCGTTGCTGTAAACCGCCTCCAATCCCGTCCCTCGCAACAATTGCTCCAGGGCGGCGTGCTTTTCGAGTTGCCCCGTTACCGGGCTCGCTGTCGCATGGCTGACGATATCGTACCGGTACAGCAACTGCATCTTCGCCTGTGCGGCAAAGTTCTTCAGTGCGTTGGGCAGCGGTTGTGCAGCTATGTCAAATCGCGCCGGATCGGCGCTCGCGCTGCCGGGTGTGGCTAGAAGCAGCCCCGACGCACATGCCAACGCCTGCAATACAGCCAGCCGAACCAAGTTGTTCGTTTTCATGCCTCTCCCTTTCATTGTTCTAGTGCCGCGACTCGTTAACGAGCCGTCTGGTATTACGACACCCGAGGGGCAAAAAACCCCCGGTCAATTTTTCTCAAAGTCGCCGCAGGGATGGCGGAGGGCTGGTATTGTGCTCACGTCCCTAACCTGAGGCAGCCCATTGGTAACACGCCAAAAACTGTCGCGACGGCGATTTGTGAAATACGGCGCCTCCTCGTTAGCTTTTGCGTCGATCACGGCGAAAGCACAGATGGCGTCGCCGCCGCTCGGCTGGGTGGAATCTGCCGTCCCAGCCGTGTCGGACCGGGACACGGTACCGATCGCCGCTGCAACCGACGCCGCAAGTCACCTAACGGTCGCAGTGCGCATCGATCGCCATGGACCTTATCACTTCGTGGTCGATACCGGTGCCGACCGCACCATTCTGGCCACTGAAGTCGCCGACGAGCTGGGTCTTTTCCGCGGCGATAGGGTCATGTTGGATGGGGTTGTCAGCGCCGTCCTTACCGATACCGTCGCGATCCGCACGTTGTCATCTGGGTCGATCACCTGCAGACATCTGGTCGTGCCGACGTTGTCCCGTTCCCTGCTGCAGGCTGACGGGTATCTTGGGCTCGACTTCCTCGACGGTCACCGCGTGACGTTCGATTTCAAAAATCACATCTTGCAGGTGAGCGAGCCGCGTGCCCGATTGAGCGCCAGCTGGGCGCGAGAGAATGAGGCACGCATTGGCGCGTCGGGGTCGGCGGGACATTTGCAGGCGCTCGATTGCGTAGTAGACGGCGTACCCGCGACTGCCTTCATTGACTCCGGCGCCGAAGTGTCAGCCGCCAACGCACCCCTGCTTGCTGCCTTGGCGAAGCGCAATCCGAGTTTTGGCGAGAAAGGAACCATCCGGTTGATCGACATTACCGGCGGCGAGATCTTGGGAAAGGTAGCGATGGTCGATAAGATCCGATTTTCGGGATTGACATTCCACGACTGCCCCTTGGTGATTGCCGATTTTCTAGTATTCGGTGTTTGGGGACTGCGTCAACGTCCGGCATTGTTGATCGGGATGAACCTCCTGCGGCAATTCGCTAGAGTGTCGATCGACTATGGCCTGAAGGAGCTGCGCTTCGATTTGTCAGCTTATCGTCCACCTCTCAAACCGCTGATCACAACGGTCGAGTAGGGAAACGAGATCGCTTGCCTATGGACATTCCCGAGTGGCGCAATGTCGACCGACACCTCTTTGAGACCCAGATCCTGCCGGCCGGCAGACCGGCGGTATTCAGAGGAGCGGTGGACAACTGGCCGTTGGTGCAACGGCGGAAGGACTCACCGGCTGCGATCATCGATTACCTAAAAGGCTGCAACCCGGCTACGCAGGTCGAATGGATAGCCGGCGATCCGCAGATAAACGGCCGCTTCTTTTACAATGACGCGATGAACGGTATGAATTTCCGCCGCGTTCGAGGGACATTCGGCGACGCACTGAGTCTGCTGTCGAGACACCTCACGGATTCGGCGCCACCAGCGCTGGCTCTACAGGCGGTGCCGATGTCGGTTCATTTGCCGCTCCTCGATCTGCAGCACCGGCTTGACTTGCCGCCGCTGGGTACGCAGGCGACGGCGTGGATCGGCAACGCACTGACGGTTGCCGCGCATTTCGACCTCAATGACAACATCGCCTGCGTCGCCTCGGGGCGCCGCCGATTTGTGCTGTTTCCGCCGGAGCAACTGGAGAATCTCTACGTCGGACCCCTCGAATTCACCCCGCAAGGTGTGCCGATCAGCCTGGTCGATGTCCACAATCCCGACCTCGCGCGCTTTCCGCGCTTCGAGCGGGCCGCGGCTGCGGCTCAAGTCGCTGAACTCGAGGCCGGCGATTCCATATTCATTCCCTACATGTGGTGGCACTCGGTTCGATCCTTGGCGCCATTCAACATCTTGATCAACTATTGGTGGAACACTGCGCGTCGGCCGGTGACCGCGCCGTTCCTCTGCCTTCTTCATGGGGCGATCGCGATCGCGAACTTGCCGAGTCCACAGCGCGACGTGTGGAAGACTTTATTCGATCACTACGTCTTTCAAATCCACGGCGACCCGGCCGCGCACATCGCGCGTGAGCAGCGCGGACTGCTCGGAGGCCTCTCGCCGGAACAAGCAGCACAGTCTACGGCCGCGTTGGTGCGACTGCTGAGCGGCGCACGATAGAGAAAGAGATTCACGCTGGCCAGACGCTCGGCTTCACAAAGCGCTCACCCGAATGTCGCCGCCCCCAGGCAAGCGCTACTTGGCAGGTCCTTCAATGTAAACGTGGCCCTGGCCATCCCGCCGGATGGTCGTGCCGAATCCGTCGTGCAGCAAGGCCAGCAGCGCCTCTACCCCTTCCGGGCTCGTCTGAAACGTACCTCCGACGGGCAGCTCGCGTAGCGCATCATCATCGAACTCGACCTTCAGCGTGGTGTATCGCATCAGCTCATTGACGACGTCACCCAGCGGCTGATCTTGGAAATAGAGGCTGCTCTTTCTCCAGGCCAGCAGGCGGCTGAGCTGCGCGGAATTGAGCTCGTGGATCACCTCGGCACGGCCGTGTACATCGGCCTGCTCACCTGCAGTCACGGCTGCTACGGACTCGGTAATCGCAGCATCGGATGGCGGAGACTCATTCGCCGTCGCCTTAACGACGTTGACCGTACCTTCGCTCACCGTCACTTCCACCCCTGTGGGCCTCAAGTAGACGTTAAATGCCGTACCGACGGCACGGACCCAATAGTCGCCGGCTCGCACCCAAAACGGCCGTTGCGTATCATGAGCTACTTTGAAAAAAGCCTCGCCGCGTTCGAGTCGTATGACGCGCTGGCGCTGACTGTAGTCGACCCATATCCGGCTGTTGGTATTGAGATCGAACGAAGATCCGTCGGGCAAAGCCACCGCGGCCTGCTCACCGATTGCGGTTTGAAAGCGGGTTTCTTCTTTCTGTTTGTACACATTCCAGCCGGCGGCCAGAACGAACGCTGTGATACAGGCGGCCACGGCGCCCGCGAACCAGCGATTGCGCGCAGGCGGCGTTGCGGCTGCGTTCATCGATTGGCCGAAATACACCGCGCGCACCAAGGGCGCGCTTTTCACCAGCTCCTGCCACGTGGCGGAAAGCTCCGCATAGGACTTCGCATGGCGAGGATGCGCGGCGAGCCACGCCTCGAAGCGCGCCCGCTCGGAAGACGACACGTCATCGGCGTTCATGCGGGCAAACCAAACGCTGGCCTCGCGCTCGGTGTCCTCGATACTCGGCAGCCGATGAAGCTTACCCATGATCCTGATCCTGCCTCGCGGGGCTGTAACGCCGCTTTATGTAGCTGTGCGTCTCGCGAATGCCCCTCGCGATATGCTTTTCAACCGTCTTCGCCGAAACGCCTAAGCGTTCGGCCACCTCCTTGTAAGAGCATTCGTGAAACACCCGCAGCGTAAAAGCCGCGCGGCATTGCGAAGGCAACCTATCAATCGCTTCCTGGATAAGCCGGTGCCGCTCGTCTCTCAGCAAAGCCGATTCCAGTGATTCACACTGAAGATTGACCCGCGACTCCTCCAAATCCCCCACTGCCCCCCGCTCTACCGTGCGTCGATGACGGTATTCGTTAGCGGCCAAATTGCGCGCCGTCGAAAACAGGAACGCTCTTAGGGTTGTCACCGAATCGCGGTGCCGGTAGGTGCGAAGAAACGCCTCCTGGACGATTTCTTTAGCCGTCTCAGTCGAGCCGACAAAGCGCTGGATGTAACGAATCAACGATTGGCGGCTCTCAGTAAAGAGCTTCGCAAACGTCTCGGTGCGAGAATCCACTGTTGTCGGCATGGCCGTGTCATCCCCTGCGACGCACCCTACGCGCAGTGGGGCTCCAAGGGCAACTCTTGAAATTTGATTGGGGGTTTTTGTCCTCTCAAGTGTCGTATGCCTTGCGGGGTTGCTGTCGCAGTCACGTTATATTGTTAACTTAAACAGGTGCCGGCTATAAATGATGGCGCTCCCGAAGGCCTGCGCGGGACGGTTGATGGCGGCTCTATTGATAGCACCGAGCCTTTTGAATGCCACCGCGTCGCCACCCTCGCCGGCCACCGTCGTCGCGTTGGATCCAAAGATCACGGCCGGGGTAGGCGCACGCCTCGGCTTTGTGGAGTACGAGGCGGAGAACGGCGCCACCAACGCGCGCATCGTCGGTCCCGACGTTGCCTTTACGACGCTCGCTTCCGAAGCCTCAGGTCGCCGCGCAGTCCTGCTCGAGGCCGAACGGGATTTTGTCGAATTCACGCTGTCCGCACCAGCCAATGCCCTGACTGTGCGCTATGCCGTGCCGGATGGTCCGGACGCGGGGATCACCGACGCTGCTTTAAGCGTGTATGTGAAGGCTAAGCGCATAGCGGTTCTGCCTGTAACGTCGCGCTACTGTTGCTACTACGGCCGCTACCCCTTCACCAAGAACGCCGCCGATGGCAACGGCCACCACTTCTTCGATCACGCGAGGACGCTGCTGGATCACGTTCTGCCGGCCGGCACCGTGGTCCGGTTGATGCGCAGCCCCGAGATGAAAGGCGTGTGGTGTGCAATCGATCTCGTTGATTTTGAACTCGTGCCCGCGCCGCTCAAGCAACCGCCACACTCGTTGTCGGTGGCGGACTTTGGTGCCGATCGGCGCGGCGAATCGGACTCGCGAGAAGCCTTTTCCCAGGCCATCGCCGCGGCCTCCTCTGCTAAGCGAGCGCTTTGGATTCCACCGGGACATTTTCGCCTCGATGGCCATCTCGAAGTGGATCGCGTCGAAATTGCCGGCGCCGGTGCGTGGTATTCCATCCTACAGGGCGACGGGGTTGGTCTGTATGGACGCAATGCGCCCCATCCTTCGCAGGCGGTCGACATTCACGATCTCGCCATCATCGGCGAGGTCCGCGAACGCGACGATCACAAAGCCCTGGCAGGCATCGGCGGCGCGTTGGGCGGCGGCAGCCGCATTCATGACTTGTTTATCCAGCACGTCAAGGTCGGCCTTTGGCTCGACGGTCCCTTCGATGGTTTGCTGATCAGCCATGTCAGTGTTTTCGACACCACCGCCGATGGACTCAATCTGCATCGCGGCATTTCGAACGTTACCGTCGAGGAGAGTTTATTTCGCAACAATGGCGATGACGGCATTGCGTCCTGGGCTGACAAGTTCGCCAATCACGACTTGATGATCCGCCACAACACTGTGATCGCACCCATCCTGGCGAATGGCATTGCCCTTTACGGCGGTCACGACATCACTGTTTCCGGCAATCTCATCGCCGACACCCTCACCGAGGGCGGCGGCCTGCATTTGGGCAACCGCTTCCACGCCGTGCCGCTCTCGGGCAGGATCTCTTTGCAGGACAATATGGTCGTGCGCGGCGGCGGTTTCGATCCTCATTGGCCGAGCGGCGTCGGCGCGGTTTGGCTCTACGCCTTGGAAGAACCCATCGAGGCGCAGATTGAGCTTAAAAACACGACGTTGGTGGACAGCACCCACGCCGCACTGCTGCTCATGGGCAAGCGCATCGATGGGTTGACCGTGGATGGACTGCGCGTTGATCGCGCGGCGGGACATCTGATCGAACTGCGCGCCGAGGGAAGCGCAACGCTCGTAAGAATCGATGCGGCCGGTGTTGCGGATCCCGCCGTGCTCACGTGCGCCGCGTTCGTGCTCCATTGGCGGGGAACAACCACGGGCGTGGCCGGCTACGGCGCGCACGGCTGCTAGCACGCCGCTTGCTATTCGCTTTTCGCTGTCATCGCGGCAATGCCGAGCCCCCACAATTCGTCGCGAGCCCGCGTGAGACAATCCGAAAAGTCGTAGCGGGGGGCAATCGCGCGTTGCAGCACTACGTTGCGACACAAGTTTTTACAAAGTCAATACAGCTTTGATTGCCGGCGCGTTCTACGATGATGTTCGGTCAGAAGATCGGTCTGGAGTTCAATCATGCAGGGAGCCAAAGGGATAAGGACCTCGATGTATTCTGGACTCTTGCGATTGTTCACGATACTGCCGTTCGCGGTGTTGGTTGGGGTGAGTGGCTGCGGAGCGGGCTCGCCTACGGTTGCGCCGCCGCCTGTTGTTAACCCAGCCGTTGGCTTTGCCTATGTCACCGTCATGGCGACCAGTGCCGGCGGCGTCGGCTCCGTCCACGAGTACGCCGTCCTGGACGACGGCTCAGTCTCACCATTGTCGCGGGTGTCGGTCAACGCGGGCGTCGACCCGGCCGCAGTAGCTTTGGATCAGGCTGCCCGCCATGTCTATGTCGTGAATGGGGGGGACGGCACCGTTTCACAGTACAACATTGAGGCCGACAACTCGCTGACGCCGATGAATCCACCGGCGGTCATCAATCCTGGGATGAAGACGCTTGGCGTGTGGCCCAGTGCGGTGATCGTTGATCCGACAGGGAGCTTCCTTTACGTGGCCAATTCGGCGGACGATACCCTGTCGCAATTCAGCATTGGCAGCGGCGGCCAGTTGACGCCGCTCACGCCGGCGACGGTGCCCGCGGGCACCCAACCGGTGTCGATCGCCGTAACTGGGGGTCCCAGCGGAGGTCACGTCTATGTAGCGAATTCCGGTGCAGGCGTGCCGGCAGGGGTGGGAAGCGTTTCCCAATTCTCGATTAGGGCTGACGGCACGCTCACGCCACTCAACCCGGCCACCGTATCCGCGGGCGCGAGCCCCGTGGCGATAGCAATTGATCAGACAATTGCTCCTTTCGGCACTGCCTTTGTCATGAGCGACTGCGACGGTTCAACGTGCACGGGTTCGATCAGGCCGTTCGCTGTGGGCGCCGGAGGGGAGTTGACCGCCACCGGCGCGGTGGCAACCACCGGTGACCACTACGACGCTGTTGGCATGGTGACGGATCAATCCGGCACCAACGCTTATGTGCTGACCAACCTAATGGGTGTCGACACCGACAACGGTGCACTCTGGCAGTTCAGCGTGGGGAACACCGGTGCACTGAGCACGGCCAATCAGCCCACGCTCAGCATTGGACCCGCGGCGCGGGCACAGACTCTGTTCGACGACAGGCTCTGTGTCCTGACCTCGAATGTTGCGATCGGTGGCAATGCTGGTAGCGGCGGCAGCATCAACTGCTACACGCTCGGGGCCGGTGGGCTGCCGACGCTCGCTGCCAGTACAACGCTCGCGGCGGTGCACCCGGTTTCGATGGCCATGCTGTTCTTGCTTCCGCCGTAGGCGCTTCACCCCTGCCGGCTGACTTCGATGATGATCGAGCCCATCCCCACACTGCTGGCATATTCTCGATGCGCATCCTTGATGTCCTGAAGTTTGAAAATCGCCTTTATCGGAACGGATATTTTGCCGGATTCAAGCCATTGAAAAAGCAGTGTCAGGTCCGGTATGAAATTTCTCGATGCCCGGCTTACCCCAAAGAACGTGGTTCGTTTTCCGGACCAGAAGAGCAAATTCCTCGCCAGTAATTTCAACACTACCGGCACGACGGAAGGAGGATTGGCTTTCGATAAGCCGGGCAAATTCATGCCATAGCCGACCAGAATCCCGCCCTTTCGCAAAATCGAAAAGGATTCATCAAAGCTCTTGAAGCCCAGCGGATCAAAAACCGCATCCACGCCGCACAGTTTTTGCATCGCGCCGATCCACGTCTTGTTTGAGTAGTCGAAGGCAACAGCGCCCGCCCGCCGCAATGCTTCGTGCTTGCCTGGAGACGCGGTCCCATAAACTTCGGCTCCCTGAAGTTTGCCGAGAGCCAAAAGCGCACCGCCGACGGCGCCACTCAGGCCATGGACAAACACTCTCTGGCCGCGCTTGACCTTAGCGGCACGGTGCAGCATTTCATAAGCCGTCACCCAATCGAGGACCAGTGCAACTGCAAGCTTGGGATCCGCTCCGCCAGGTACGGACACGAGAAAGCGCTCGGGAAGATTGATAAGTTCCGCCTGGCCGTCATATTTGCTCAAACAGGCGACGCGATCTCCCAGATGAAACCGCGTACAACCTTCGCCATTGATGCGCACTCTGCCCACGACGCTATAACCCGGCGTGAGCGGCGCTTTCTTTTGGAAGGGATATGTACCGCGGCGCATGTTGACGTCCGAGCCGGAGACGACCGAGTATTCGACTGCAACCTGAACTTGCCCGGCTGCTGGATCGGGGATGTCATCTTCAACAATGGCGAGCTTGTTTTCGTCGCCGAATGCCGTGATCACTACTTTCTTTATTTTCGACATGGAATCGTCTCCGCTATGCCGCAGAGAGTGCACTGATTGTGACGTAGTATCCGTCCGGATCCCGGAGCGAAAACTCCTTCGTTTCAGTGCTCGGGTTCACGTGCGGCTCCTCGTCGAGCCGGGAGGCAAGCGCGCGCGCTCTATGCAGTGCCTTGTCGAAGTCATCGACACGGAAAAACAAGAGTAGTCCGTTTCCAGGTAGCGCCTTGTCCGGGCTCATCAAGGACGGATGGTCATGCGAACCCCACTGGTGGAGACACAGCAACACAGTTCCATCCGAATCGCAGATCTGACCCCAGTAGTCATGACCTGGAGCCGTTTCCGGTTGCCCAAAGAGCGATTGGTACCATTTGAAGCTGAACGGAACGTCTCTGACGCCGATGATTGTCCATGTGCGCTTCATTTGTGTATCCGGCGTAGCCCTCAATGACTAGCTTGTGCGATCACTGGCTTCCTATGGCCGCAATGATAGCTGACGTATCGTTCGACTGGCGTTGAGAGTGGCCCACCCATATTTTTACAAAGTGGCCCTTTTGTATCGGCCACTTACAGAACACCTTAAGAAGGTACGCTGACAAAACCGAGGTAAATCCGATGAAATTGATACAGACAGCGGTCGGCATGGGATTGGCCACAATCATTTGCGTCTCTCATCCCTGCGTCGGCCTTTCGCAGACACCCACGCCGACACCCGCGGTACACGATGATTCGCCGGGCGGCGGCGAACCGCCGCCCGACTTGGGAAGCCCCCGGCTAGCCGCGGCCGCCGGCTAGGTAATGTTGACCGTCGTCGCGTTGTCGGCGGTCACCACGATACCGGTCATGATCGGGCTGAAGGTCACGGTGGGATCCGCCTGCGCCCTGTTGTCCAGCGCAGCCTGACAGGTCAACGCCACTGTGTAGGTGCCGGGGGGCAGAGCCGTGAACTGGTAACTATAAGGCGGCGCTGATGTCGCAACGGGCAGGGTCGAGTTCAGCGGCTGATTGGTGTCGGTGGACGGTGCCGCGCTGTTCCAATCTTCCGGCGCCGTCACGTTGCCGCTGTATAGATAGACGCCCGGCGTGCATCCGCTCGGCAGCGTGGCGGTGACTTGCCCTTGGATGCTGCCGAGAGCGATGTCGACCGTCGCGGTCTGGCCGGCAGTCACGGCCGTCGTCGCAACCAGTGTGAGAATCACGGATGAGTCGGTCTGATCCGGCTTATCCAGCGCGGCCTCGCATGTGAACGCCACGGTATACGTGCCGGGCGGCAAGAACGTGAACTGGTAATAGTACGGCGGCGCCGAGGTTGCGACCGGCACCTTCGAGGCCAGCGGCTGGTTGGTATCCGTGGACGGTGCTGTGCTGTTCATGTCTTCAAGCTTGGTCACGGCGCCGCTGTACAGATAGACGCCGGGCGTGCATCCGCTCGGCAGCGTACTGGTGATTTGTCCCTGGATATTGCCCACCGAGGTGTTGTCGACGAGGCGCTCCACCGGTTTTAGGATGCATGCGGGGGACTGACCCGGCGGGCAGGTGATTGCCTTTCGCAGATCAAAGTCGATGGTGTAGTCGACAACGCCGCTGCTCGGCACGGTAAACCCAGAGACCAGCTTGAAACCGGTTTCGGAGCCGCTTGGCACTCGCAGCCCCATTCTCGAGCCGTCGGCGAAATCGATGTAGGAATTATTGGCGCTGCCGTCCGCCGTCACCATCAGCCGAATTTGGCCATACGAGCCCGCGGGGATCGGTTGATCGAACAGCACCGCAGACGCGGTGTTGCTCTGCGTCATTAGATCGATGCTCTTCGGGGCGGGAAACGTGATGGTCACCGGATTTCCGCCGTTGCCTGTCAGTTCGACGCCGGTGAACACGACGACGACGTGCGTGGCATTGTCAGCCGGCGGAGCGTCGGCAACCGACAACCTCATCTGATTCATCTGCTGAACCTGACTCGTCGCCGGCGTCATCGAGTTGCCACCGCCGCAGGCGGCAACGCTGAGCGCGGTTACGACGAGTAATGGCGCGAGTGCAAGAAAACGTACTTGCTGAAACATGCTGTTCTCCTTCGTGGATGCCGCGTTTGACCGAACAGCTTGCCGGCGCACGCGGCTATTGTTCCCCTTAGTTATTTGGCAGCGCACGAACCGCGATGCGACATGATGCGAGCCGTGGCGATTATCCCGCCGGACGGGATGCGCCACTACTGTCTCCGCTACACGACAGCGCCCGCGCTAGTGTGCGACGGCATGAGTATCTCGAAGGTTCGCGATGCCGGGGGGCCGATTTGACAATAGCCGGCGATTCGGTGGTTCCAATTGGCCTGGCTGGTCGATGCGCCCTGGCTGATCGAGGCGCAAAGAAATGACAAATTGGCTCAAAGTATCCCGTTTCAGGGATGTCCCAAAGCATTGCGAGGCGCCCCGGCGGCCGGCTTTTCCGGTCGACATTCGGATCCGCCCACTGGTGATCCACCGCCCATGCGAGGCTCCTGTCGCCTCGCAGAGCGAAATGTAAATAGGCAGATTCCATTGCGCCACACGGCGCAGAATGCGTCGCTATTTGCCACTAATAGTCCGCACGCGGCACTAAGAACCGACTATGTGACAGCGGTCGAACATCCACCGCATGAGTTGAGAACTGATCGCTCGCCCACGCATGCTCCGAATTGCACTATCAACCTCGATTCAATTCGTCAGCGGGGAGGGAGTGTTGTGTTTAGCGAATCGTCAGATCGACCGGCCACCATCGCCCGGAACGCGAAGGCCCTCACAGTTTCGAAGATTGGCGGCAGAAGGCAGACCGATTGTCAGCTTCGTGCAAGCCTTCCTCGTCAAGGTGGCTCCATGGAAATCGGTCTAGTCCTACATTCTCTGCGCGTCAGCCGACCACCCGTGCGGCGCACCGGAAATATTGACATGAGTAAATCGAACGTCGGAACGAAGGAAACAGGCGGCGCGAGCCGAGGCTTCACCCTGATCGAATTGATGATAGCGGTCGCCGTAGTCGCCATTTTGGCCATGATCGCCATACCCACCTATACGGCTCAGATGGTAAAGGGCCGGCGCTCCTCTGCGGAAGCTGTGCTTCTGGATATAGCCCAGCGCCAGCAGCAATACTTCCTCGATGCGCGCGCTTACGCACCTGACGTGGCAACGCTCCTCGGCACGGCCACGGCCACTCCAGCCAACGTCAGGGCCTACTACACCGTTCAGATAGACCCCCAGCCCGTGCCGCCGCCAGTGCCTCCGGCATTTACCGCGCGGGCAATCCCGCTCGCGGGAACGGCGCAGGCAGGCGATGTCACCCTGATCATCGACAATACGGGCGGGAAGTTACCCGTCGGCGTTTGGTAATCGCCGCCATGACTGTCACTACACATAGCTCACGCCGCCGTTCCTCAGGGTTCACCATGGTTGAGCTGCTCGTCACCATTGCCATTGCCACGATACTGACGACGATTGCCGTCCCCTCCTTTTCCGGTCTGATCGCGAGTCAACGCGCAAAGACGGCCGCCTCGGAACTGTTTTCGAGTCTGCTCCAAGCGCGCTCGGACGCGATCGCGCTCAACGCCAACGTGACGGTATCGCCGCTGGCCGGCGGATGGAAGCTGGGCTGGCAGATCCTGGGCCCGGGCGCTGTCGTGTTGGAATCTCACGGAGCGGTGCCTGGCGTGAACATTACGCCGACCGGTGGACCAGCAGTCACGTACCGCCCGTCCGGAAGAGCAACCAGTACGACGTCGTTACTGGTTACGACCACGTCCGGGTCGACCACGAACAACCAATGCATATCACTGAACCTCAGCGGTCGCCCGTCCCAGCAAGAGGCTCCCGCATGCTGAGTCAGCCGCCACCCCGATACGCGCGCCAGCGCGGTGTTTCGCTCATTGAAGTGCTCGTCACGCTTCTGATTCTGGCGTTCGGTCTCCTCGGCGTTGCCGGCCTCCAGGCCAAGATGAGTCTCGCCGAAATGGAATCCTACCAGCGATCACAGGCTCTGATGGCGCTCACCGAAATGACGGAAAGAATGAACGCCAACCCTGCGCAGATCACCAGTTATCTCAATGCCGGCACACTTGGCACCGGAAACAGCACCCAGCCGATCCCCCAGCCGGCCAACTGTAACCCTCTGTCCGGCCCGGCTCTCGATCTGTGCCAATGGAATATTTCATTGCAGGGTGCGAGCGAGCAGAAAGCCGCGGCCAACGTCGGCGGCACGATCGGCGCGGTTGGCTGCATTACCCAACTCCAAGCGATCAACCCCGCCGCGGGTGTATGCACCGCTGGCATCTATCGGGTGTCCGTGGCATGGCAGGGCCTGAATCCAACCAGGGCAGTACCGACACTCACCTGCGGCGCGGGATCCTTCGGGGCCAATGATGCGAATCGCCGCGTGATCGCCACCACGGTCACGGTGGGTACCAAATCATGTTTCTGATACGCCGCAGGTCCGGCCGCGTCCAGACGCAGCAATTCGGCTACACGATCATCGAGCTGATGATAGCCATCACCATCAGCTTGATCATTCTTGCCAGTCTCGTGTCGATCTTTGCCAACAACAGCCGTACACGCGCAGAGATCGAACGCGCGAACCAGCAGACGGAGAATGGCCGCTACGCCTTGCAGCTGATCTCCGACGATCTGCACAATGCCGGTTATCTGGCCGAATTCAATCCCGGGTGTGTGAACGGTACTTGTCTGCTACCCACCCCTGCCGCCAAACCGGATCCCTGCGACACCAGCGTCCTTGGCTTGAACGGCGCATTACCCATTGCCGTTCAAGGCTACGACAATGGCGCGGGTGCGCCTGCGTGCCTGGTTGATGTGCGCGCAGGAACGGACATTCTGGTAGTGCGGCACGCGAGTACCTGTGCGGTGGGAAGCGCCGGATGCGATCCCAATTTAGCGAACGATGCGTACTTCCAGGCCTCCGATTGCAATAACTTAGCGGAGCTGGCCTCCGGCAATGTCGCCACCTATTACGTTCTCGACACGAATGCTGCCAGCTTCACGCTGCATCAAAAGGACTGTGCCACGTTGGCCAATCAGTACCAGTACCGGACCAACATCTACTTTGTCGCCAACAATGACAATGCCGGCGACGGCATTCCTACCCTCAAGCGCGCGGAGCTCGGTCTCCCCGGCACCGGCAATACTTTCAGCATCGTGCCCTTGGTGGAGGGCATCGAGAACCTGCAGATCGAATACGGCCTGGACACCAGCGTGCCGACAAGCGGTTCACCGGCAGTGTATAACGCCAATCCCGACACCTATGTCCCGTGTGCGGCGTCGCCGACCAGCTGCTGGCGGAACACCGTCTCCGCAAAGATCAACATACTTGCGCGCAATACGAGCACCACTCAAGGCTATGTCGACAACAAGGTGTACACGCTTGGATTGCTGGCCGACGGCATCACGGCCAACACCGTGGGTCCTTTTAACGATGCTTACAAACGCCACGCCTATGAGTCGGTTGTCACGTTGAACAATCCGGCCGGCAGGAATTCGCCATGAACTGCTCATACTCCCGCTCCCCGTTGTCCCGACAGCGAGGCGCCACGTTGGTCGTGGGTATGATCATGTTGATTCTGATTTCCCTGCTGGCAGTGGCCTCCTTCAGGCTGGGCAAGACTGATTTGCAGATCGTCGGCAACATGCAGCAGCGCAAACAGGCGCTCTCGGCCGGACAGCAAATCATAGAACAGGTCATCAGCAACACCCAATTCACGCTGACGCCGACGAATGTGATACCGGTCCCCTGCACCGTGGCGAACACCGCGTGCATTGATGTGAACAACGACGGTGTAACCGACGTCAACGTCAGCATCGTCGCGTTGTGCAGCGCCGTTGCACCGATTCTCAACGCGACGCTCGATCCCCACATAACATCCGATCAGATTTGTGGCAACGGAGGCGGTCAGAATCTCGGCGTGGCAGGGGTCGGCGGCAACGACTCGGCGTGTTCGAACAGCATATGGGATACGCGGGCGACGGCGACCGATGCGGTCACTGGTGCCCAGTACGTGATTGATCAAGGCGTGGCGGTGCGTGTGCCGGCGGCCTACGTTTGCCCGTGATTTTGGAGAATTCAATGATTAATATGCGCAAATTGATGGCTTCCACGCTGACACTGCTTGCCGGCGCCTGCGCGTTGTCGACCGGCGCGCGGGCGGACGATATCGATATCTTTTTGGGCAACCAAAGCAACACGGTGAATGCGCCCAACATCATCTTCGTCATCGACAATTCCGACAACTGGAGCGCGGCGGACCAAAAATGGCCGGACGCCCCCACCCAGGGCCAGGCCGAAGTCACGGCGATCCGCACGGAGCTCAATGCCATCAAGTCCACCACGCCTGCCAATGTGGGGCTGGTGATGCTCAGCTCTTACTCAGGTTCCGGCGGGACTCCGGGCGTCGGCGGCGGCTATGTCCGCTTCGCCGTGCGCGACATGACCGTGGCGGCCAACAAGATCGCGCTGCAGAACATATTGGGGGGACCGAGCACACTGGGGGGGATCTACAACAACATCACCGACCCCAACGAAAAACTGACCGGGCAGTCGAGCAAGGACGAAGGCGCCGCGTTCTACGAGGTCTACAAGTATCTCTCCGGCCTCGCCCCCTATACCGGTTTCTTCGGCGGGTCGTTCGCCAAGCAGAATCAATATGTCGACGTCGTCGGCAACTTGGGTCCGGGTCTGGACAATCTGACCGGCGTGGGACAAGGGTTGCTTACGGGCTTCGCCATCAGCGGCGGTGTCTATCAAAGTCCCCTCAATACCAACAATCCGTGCGCCGCGACCTACATCATCTACATAGCCAACAACTCGAGCTCGAGTCCTCCCAGCGGTCGGTCCGCCTACGAATCGTCGATCGCCGATGTTAGTCCGGCGCTCGCGGCCACCGCGGGACTGGATACGTGGCTCGATGAGTGGACGCACTTCTTGAATACCAACGGCGTCGTGGTGCCCTCCGGCAACAACAACGGTGCGGTCATCACCTACGTGCTCGACGCCTACAACGCGAAAAACAATGCCGGCTATTCGAACTCGCTGATCGCTGCCGCCAAGATGGGCGGCGGCAAATATTTCCAGGTGAGCAGCCAAGCGGCAATCACCAATGCACTCGCCATCATTTTCTCCGAAATTCAGGCGGTCAACAGCACCTTCGCTTCGGCGAGCCTGCCGGTCAACACGACCAACCGCTCGCAGAATTTGAATCAGGTCTTCATCCCGCAGTTCCGTCCTGACCCTCAAGGCCGGCCGCTGTGGATGGGCAATTTGAAGCAGTACCAGGTAATCAGCCTGTCGGGCAATATCGAGCTCGGCGATAACTCGAGCCCGCCGATCAGCGCGACCAATCCGCTGACGGGATTCCTGACTCCCTGCGCCCAGAGTTTCTGGACCACCGACTCGGGCACCTATTGGCAGTCCGATATCTTCGATGATCCCCCTGCCAAGGGGACATGCCCGAGGTCCCTCACGGGTTTCAGCAGGTGGTCGGACGCCCCGGATGGCCAGCTCGTTGAAAAAGGCGGCGTGGCCGAAGTCATCCGCAAGGGCAACAATCCGCCGGCCACGAACATCACCCCGACCTGGTCGGTGAATAATCGCAACATCTACACCTTGAGTAGTCTGAGTTCGCTCAGTCTTCAGACGTTTACCAAGACGACTCTCGGCGGTTCGAACCAGGCATTGGCCAATTTCATGATGGGCCAGGATGTCAACGACGAGAACGCCAACACCAATATCACGGAAGCGCGCCCATCGCTGCACGGGGATGAAATTCACTCGCGGCCGGCGCCCGTCGATTACGGTGCGAGCGGCGGCGTCGTCACCTATTACGGTTCCAACGACGGCACGCTGCGTGCCATCAACGCGACCACCGGCGCGGAGCTGTGGGCGTTCGTGGCGCCGGAGTTCTACGCCTCGAACACCCCTTTTACGCGCCTGATGAGCGACAGTCCGCAAATCAGCTATCCCGGCATGCCGGCGGGTATCACGCCGACGCCCATCCCGAAAGACTATTACTTCGACGGCAACATTGGGCTGTATCAGACCGCGAACAATTCGAGCGTCTGGATCTTTCCTGCCATGCGCCGCGGCGGCCGCACGGTGTATGCCTTCGACGTCACGAACCCGGCGTCCCCCTCGGTCAAGTGGAAGATCGGCTGTCCCTATCCTCAGGGTAATAACACCGGGTGCACCACCGGGATGACCGGCATCGGGCAGACCTGGTCTACTCCAGCCGTCGCGACGAGCGTGCTCGGACACACGGGACCGGTGGTCGTCATGGGCGGCGGGTACGACACCTGCGAGGATGCGAACACCGCGACCCCGACCTGCACGAGTCCACAAGGGGCTGCCGTGTACGTGATCGACGCCAACACCGGCGCGATCCTCGCCACATTCCCTACAACCCGCAGCGTTGTCGGGGATGTGGCCATGATCGCCGTGGCGAACGCCGGGGTGGTCGATCACGCGTATGCGGCGGATACCGGCGGGAACGTCTACCGCATCGACTTCGCCCCTTCGGTGAGCAATTGGGCCATCCATCAG
>Ga0179592_10000029_pt1 | contig 66741 bp, 70 predicted proteins | sample CZODoug2_1_08_16_FD_148623 | JGI IMG/M metagenome (GOLD analysis project Ga0179592, IMG submission 148623) | Vadose zone soil fungal communities from Angelo Coast Range Reserve, California, USA - CZODoug2_1_08_16fungal (Illumina Assembly) | ecosystem: Environmental > Terrestrial > Soil > Vadose...
CGCCGAAGAAAGGCGCCTCGGGCACCCTGTACCGCCTGCAGGTCGCTTCTTTGAGCGAATCGCGCGCGAGTTCGATTTGCAAGACGCTCAAAGCCCATTCACAAGCCTGCGTGCTGCTGCATCCCTAAAAAAAGCGGGGAGTGGCGGCGCGCGTCAGCAGCCGACAATTCGCGTCACATCGCCCTTGGCGCCATCGACATAACCGGCTGATTTTCCAAGAAACTTTGATTGGCATGCGACTTGCTTCATGCCATGGCATGGAATCGAAACTCATCGCGTTATTGGCTGCCGAGGGTAGCCGCGAGGCCACACTGCTGGTTCGCCGCGGCGATGGCCAGTTTGCCCTCGCCAGAATCGACGCTCGCGTGGCCTCCGCCGCGCGGCTTGCCGCTCGATACGCATCCGCGCTTACCGTCCGCTCATCCTTGGGGGCGTTCGCCGCGAAGCGATGATTTTCCAATGTTTTTGGGTAGACCCCGAGGCGCCGCGGTTAAAGCTTCCCCCTCCCGCTCGCGGCGCCTTTTTTTTTGCCGGCACGTTTCAAGCCGGCACGCCCAGTTCAGACAGCAGGAATGCGTATTCCATCGCGATCTCCTTATAACGCTGGAAGCGCCCAGACTTTCCGCCATGACCCGCCTCCATCTCCACGTGCAGCAGTAAGCGATTTGTATCCGACTTCAGCGCGCGAAGTTTCGCCACCCACTTGGCCGGCTCGTAGTATTGAACCTGGCTGTCCCAGAGGCCGGTGGTGATGAGCATCGCTGGATAAGCTTTGCCGCTCACATTGTCGTACGGCGAGTACGACAACATGTAATCGTAGTGTTGCCGGTCTTTGGGATCTCCCCATTCGTCGTATTCGTTGGTGGTCAACGGAACGCTCTCATCAAGCATGGTGGTCACGACATCCACGAACGGCACCTGCGCCACGATGCCGCGGTATTCACCCGCGCTCATGTTGGCAATCGCCCCCATCAGCAGCCCGCCGGCGCTGCCGCCCATCGCAAAGACCTTGTCCTTGGCGGAGTAGCCGCGTTCAACCAGGGCGCGCGTCACGTCCAAAAAATCGTTGAAGGTATTTTTCTTATGCAGTTCCCGTCCGGCGTCATACCACGCGCGGCCCATCTCTTGGCCGCCGCGCACATGCGCGATGGCATACACGAAGCCGCGATCAAGAAGACTCAGCCTGGCCGATGAAAAACTGGGATCCATGGATAGGCCATAGGCCCCATAGCCGTATTGCAGCAGCGGCGCCGAACTGTCGCGCGCGAATCCCCTGCGGTACACCAGCGATACCGGGATTTCAGCGCCGTCGCGCGCGGGCGCCATGAAAAATTCGGTGGCGTAGTCTTTCGGATCGAAGCTGCCCACCACCGGGTCGCGCTTGAGCAGCACCTGCTCGCGTGTGCGGACGTTGTAATCATAGAGCGTCGTCGGTGTGGTCAGCGACGAATAGGCGTAACGGACGATCTGCGTCTTCAATTCCGGATTTACGGATATCGACGTGTGGTAGGCAGCCTCGTCGCTGGCGATGAAAAATTCCGCTGCGCCGGCCAGAGGATGAATGCAGATCTTGCGCAGACCGCCGCTGCGGACCGACACGGCGAGAAATTCGTCAAACACCTCGAAGTCCTCGATGTAGGTGTCGTCGCGATGCGCCACCACGTCGATCCAATCGCCACGGCTGTGGCCGCCGATCGGTGCGCGCGCCAGCCGGAAATTGCGGGCCTGCCAGTTGGACCTGACGATGAACGCCTCGCCGAGATGCTCGATGTCGTACTCATGATCCGGTTCGTGGGGCAGAAAAATCTCGAACTTGAGCTGCGGATCATCGGCGTGCGCGTAGCGCCACTCCGAGGACAGCGTGCTTTCCATGTGGATGAAGATGAACGCATCCGATTTGGATTTGGAAACGCCGGTATAGAAGCGTCTATCCTTCTGCTCGAACACCAACTGATCGTGCTTCGGGTCTTGTCCCAGCACATGTTTCTTGATGTACAGACCCAGCAGTGTCTCCGGGTCCTTCTCGACGTACAGCAGGGTCCTGTTGTCGTTGGCCCACGCCAAGTCGGGTTCAACGTCGGCAATGGCGACGGTGAGAATTTCCGCGGTCTCGAGATTTTTGAAGCGCAGCGTGAATTGGCGCCTGCCCACCGTATCCTCGCAATAGGCCAGCCAACGTGAATCGGGCGAGATTTCCATGGCCCCGATGCGGTAGTACTCATGTCCGACCGCGTGAAGGTTGGCGTCCAACAGCAGCTCTTCGGGCGCCTCGAGCGACATCTTGCGCCGCACAAATATCGGGTGTTCCTTGCCGGGCTCGAAGCGGGTGCTGTACCAATAGCCGTTCTTGCGATAGGGCACGGTGGAATCATCTTGCTTGAGGCGCGCGTAGATTTCCGCGTACAGGGCATTTTCCAGCGGCTTCGAACCCGCCATGCTGCGCTCGCGAAACGCATTTTCCTCTTTCAGGTAGGCCAGCACCTGCGGATTGGTGCGCTCATCGTCGCGCAGCCAGTAGTAGGGGTCGGTCCTGACGCCGTTGGGCGAGATCACCGGATGAGGCTTGGCGGGGGCAACAGGGGCTTTAGGATCCGATTCGATCATCTTTTGGGTTGTCCTGGTGTCAGGCGCGAGTATAGTCAACAGGACTCAAGGCGTCCGATCGCGCAGGGGGGTAAGTATGCAGACCGTGAGTCAATTGCTACAGGTGAAGGGGAACCAAATCTTCTCCGTCGCGCCGAGCGATTCCGTTTTGCGGGCGATCGAAATCATGGCGACGCGGCATGTGGGCGCGCTTCTGGTGATGACCGAGGGCACGCTGCTCGGAATCATTTCGGAGCGGGATTATGCGCGAAAAGTCATCCTGAAAAATCGCTCATCGCATGACACCCCGGTCAGCGACATCATGAGTTCGCCGGCGGTCAGCGTGACTCCCGAGGACACGGTGCATCATTGCATGCAGCTCATGACGGAGGGCCGTTTCAGGCACTTACCGGTGGTCAAGTCCGGCCGCGTTGTCGGCATGCTGTCGATTGGTGATTTGGTCAAGGCCGTCATCCAAGAGCAAACCCAGCATATCGAGCAGCTGGAACGCTATATCGCCGGCTAGGACGAGGCGCAGGCGTCGCTTGCCAACGTGGGCGGCATCCATATAAGGTAAACCCTACACAGGCGCGCTTCGCGGCGATTGCCCAACCTGGTGCTTGAGTTTTCGAGCGCCTAGAACCGATTTAAGTTCTTGTTTTAAAAGCTCCTGCGCACGATCGGCCGGGCTTGCTTCAGCATGGGCGCGTTATATGGCGATTGAAAACATGGCCGCTTTTGGGACCAGCCTCGACGGCGCCGATCCGCGCGCGGCGGACTGGGGCCTATGCAAAGCTGCCTACGAAAAGGATTCCTGCGGCTTCGGGTTGATCGCCAGCCTCGATGATCGTGCCAGTCATTGGGTATTGCAGACCGCCATCAGCTCTCTGAATCGACTCACGCACCGGGGCGCCATTGCCGCCGACGGCAAGACGGGCGATGGTTGCGGCCTGTTGATCAAGCAGCCAACCGCATTCTTAAGGGCGGTGGCGGGCGAGGCCGGGTTCACTTTGGCGCCGATGTTCGCCGCGGGTTTGGTGTTTCTCAACCGCGATGCCTCCAAGGCCGCGGAGGCGCGCCGGATTCTCACCGAGCAGTTGCAATTGGAAAAGCTGCAAGTTGCGGGTTTTCGCGCGCTGCCCACCGACCCTTCAGCCTGCGGATCGGAAGCGCTCAAAACACTGCCCACCATCGAACAGGTATTCGTCAATGCCGGCGGCGACATCGACGAAGCCGCTTTCAACCGCAAGTTATTTTTGGCGCGCAGACGCTGTGAGAAGAAACTGGAGGCGCAGGATCCGGTTTTTTATGTCCCCTCGCTGTCGGCCGGCACCATCGTCTACAAGGGCATGGTCATGCCGCAATTTCTGGTGCAATTCTATCCGGACCTGAAGGATGCGCGGATGGAGGCCTCGGTGGTGGTTTTCCATCAGCGCTTCTCCACCAACACCCTGCCGCAATGGCGCCTCGCGCACCCCTATCGTTACCTGGCTCACAACGGCGAAATCAACACCGTCCAGGGCAACCGCAGCTGGGCGGTCGCCCGCGGCCCGCTGTTCCGATCGCCGCTGCTGCCGGACTTGAGCGACATTTTGCCGCTGGTGTCCCTGACAGGTTCCGATTCACAGTCGCTGGACAACATGCTGGAAGTGCTGCTGGTCGGCGGCTTGGACCCCATGCATGCCATGCGCATGCTGATACCGCCGGCATGGCAATCGGTGGACATGATCGATCCGGACCTAAAGGCATTCTACGAGTACTACGCCACGCACATGGAACCGTGGGACGGACCGGCCGGGATCGTGCTCACCGACGGCCGCTACGCATGCTGCACGCTCGATCGCAACGGTCTGCGTCCGGCACGCTGGGTCATCACCAAGAACCGGCACATCACCATCGCCTCGGAAGCGGGCGTGTGGGACTACTCGCCGGAGGACGTGGTCGACAAGGGCAAGCTCGGACCCGGCGAGATGCTGGCGCTCGATCTGCAAACCGCAGAGCTGCTGAACACCCGGCGCGTCGATGATCTCTTGAAGAGCCGGCACCCTTATAAGGCGTGGCTCAAGAAGGGTGTTCGCTACCTGCAAACCGATCTCATCGATCCGCGCCTCGCGGCGGAGCCCTTCGACCGCGAGACCCTCGCGCAGTATCAGAAGATGTTCAACGTTTCGGCGGAAGAGCGCGATGAAATCATCCGCGTGCTGGCGGAAGACGAAAGCGAAGCGGTCGGCTCAATGGGCGATGACACGCCGATGCCCGTGCTGTCGAAGAAGGTACGCTCTCTCTACGACTATTTTCGCCAGCAGTTCGCCCAGGTCACCAATCCACCCATCGACAGCCTGCGCGAAAGCATCGTGATGTCGCTGCAGACGCAGATCGGCCCGGAAGCGAATATCTTCATGCCGGCGCCGCAACATGCCGAGCAGATCGTCTTGAGCTCGCCGATTCTTTCGCAGCGCAAGCTGCGGCAAATTGTGGCGCTGGCCGAGTCCGGCGTGCCGAATGAATTCATCGACCTGCAATACGATGAACATCTCGATTTGAAAACAGCACTGTTGCGCGTTTGCGATCAAGCAGAAGCGGCGGTGCGAGCGGGCAAGCTGGTGCTGCTGCTGTCGGATCGCTACCTGGTCAAGGCGAAGCTGCCGATCCACGCGCTGCTGGCCACCGGCGCCGTGCATCACCGCCTGGTCGCGACGGGATTGCGCTGCAAGTGCAACATCCTGGTGGAAACCGGGACCGCGCGGGACGCCCATCATTTCGCCTGCCTGATCGGCTACGGCGCAACCGCGGTGTATCCCTATCTGGCCTACCAGACTCTGTTCGACCTGATGCGCCAAGGCGTGCTCAAGATGGAAGCCAGCGCGCGCCAGGAACTCGGCCGCAGCTACCGGCGCGGCATTCGCAAGGGCCTGTTCAAAATTATGTCCAAGATGGGCATCTGCACCGTCGCCGGCTATCGCAGCGCGCAGCTGTTCGAGATCGTGGGCCTGGGTGATGAAGTCGTGGGACTGTGTTTCGACGGCACCGAGAGCCGCATTCAAGGCGCCGACTTCGGCGATCTGAAAGCGGATTCAGAGTACTTGGCGAAGCGCGCCTGGGACAAGACCGAACCTGTGGAACAGGGCGGCCTGCTCAAGTACATGCACAACGGCGAATACCACATGTACAACCCCGATGTGGTCGCGACGCTGCAATCGGCGGTCATGACCGGCGACTATGGGCAATACCAAGTGTTTGCAAGCCTGGTCAACGAACGGCCGGTGTCCTGCATTCGCGATTTATTGAAATTGAAAGCCGGCGCCGCGCCCATCCCGATCGATGAAGTCGAACCTATTTCGGCCATTCTCGCGCGTTTCGACGGCGCCGGCATGTCCTTGGGAGCATTGTCGCCGGAAGCTCACGAGGCCCTGGCGATCGCCATGAACGCCCTCGGCGGCCGCTCGAATTCCGGCGAGGGCGGCGAAGATCCGGTGCGCTACGGCACGGACAAAAATTCCAAGATCAAGCAGGTGGCGTCCGGCCGCTTTGGGGTGACGCCGGAATACTTGATCAATGCCGAGGTACTGCAGATCAAGATCGCGCAGGGGGCGAAGCCCGGGGAAGGCGGACAACTTCCGGGCCACAAGGTCAACGACATGATTGCGCGTTTGAGATTCGCGCGCCCCGGCGTCGGCTTGATCTCGCCGCCGCCGCATCATGACATTTATTCCATCGAGGATCTGGCGCAGCTGATTTTCGATTTGAAGCAGGTCAATCCCAAGGCACTGGTGTCGGTGAAATTGGTGGCGGAACCGGGTGTGGGCACGGTTGCCGCGGGAGTCGCCAAGGCGTACGCGGATCTGATCACCATCAGCGGCTACGACGGCGGCACCGGAGCCAGTCCCTTGTCTTCGATCAAGTACGCGGGCACGCCGTGGGAGTTGGGGCTCGCCGAAACGCATCAGACCTTGCGCGCCAACGAGTTGCGCCATCGGGTGCGTCTGCAGACCGACGGCGGCTTGAAGACCGGTCTGGATGTGATCAAGGCGGCATTGATCGGTGCGGAGAGCTTCGGTTTCGGAACCGCGCCGATGGTGGCCTTGGGCTGCAAGTATTTGCGAATCTGCCATTTGAACAACTGCGCCACGGGCATAGCCACGCAGCACAACGTGCTGCGCAGTAAGTACTTCGTCGGCTTGCCGGAGATGGTGATCAACTACTTCAAGTTCGTGGCGCGCGAATGCCGTGAAATCATGGCATCGATGGGCGTGCGGACCCTGGCTGAGTTGATCGGTCGCACGGACTTGCTGGAGATTCTGCCCGGCGAGACCTCGAAGCAGCGCAAGCTGGACTTGAAGCCGGTGCTGGCCAATGCCGCGCTGGTATCCGACAAGCCGCAATACTGCATCGATCCCCGCAACCAGCCATTCGACCGGGGCGCGTTCGCCGAGCAAATGCTGGCCGATATGCGCGCGGCCATCGACTTAAAGTCCGGCGGCAAATTTTCCTATCCGGTCAACAATTTCAACCGCTCCATCGGCGCCCGCGTCTCCGGTGAGATAGCCCGGCGCTGGGGAAATGCCGGCATGAGCGCGGCGCCGCTGATCGTGAACTTGAAGGGTTCCGCGGGGCAGAGCTTCGGCGTCTGGAATGCGGGCGGCCTGCACTTGAATCTCGAGGGCGAGGCCAATGACTACGTGGGCAAGGGCATGGCGGGCGGCAAAATCGTTCTCAAACCGCATGAACGCTCGATGTTTGTCGCGCGCGACACGGTGATCATGGGCAATACCTGTCTGTATGGCGCCACCGGCGGTGAGTTGTACGCCGCCGGCCGCGCAGGCGAACGATTCGCCGTGCGCAATTCCGGCGCGCTCGCCGTGGTCGAGGGCACCGGCGATCATTGCTGTGAATACATGACCGGCGGTGTGGTGTGCGTGCTCGGGACCACGGGGGTGAATTTTGGCGCCGGTTTCACCGGCGGCTTTGCCTATGTGCTCGACATGGAACGCGATTTCGTCGATCGCTACAACCACGATTTGATCGACATCCACCGCGTGTCGCCCGAAGGCATGGGCACGCATGTCCAGCATCTGCGGGGACTGATCGAGCAGCATACGGAAGCCACGGGCAGCGCCTGGGGCGCGCAATTGCTCAACGATTTCCGGACCTACATCGGCCGATTCTGGGTCGTCAAACCCAAGGCCTCCGCCATCGATTCGCTGTTGGAAAACCTGCGCCGCGCCGCTTAGACAGCCGCCGCGTACCGCCATGGCCGACAAGCATCTGCAATTTCTCGACATTCCGCGCAAGGATCCCGACAAGCTCGGCGTCGAGGTGCGCACCAAGCAGTTTCGCGAGATCTACTCGCAGTACAGCGCCGAAGCCGCGGCCCAGCAGGCGGGCCGCTGCATCTCCTGCGGCAATCCTTTTTGCGAGTGGAAATGCCCGGTCCACAATTACATTCCGAATTGGCTGGCACTGATCAATGACGGCAAGCTGTTCGAAGCGGCCGAGCTGTCGCATCAAACCAATTCACTGCCGGAAATGTGCGGACGCATTTGTCCACAAGACCGGTTGTGCGAGGGTGCCTGCACGCTGAACGACGGCTTGGGCGCGGTCAGCATCGGCGCCATCGAAAAATACATCACCGACGAGGCCTTGCGCCTGGGCTGGAAACCGGACATGTCGAATGTGGTGCGCACCGCGAAGCGAGTCGCGATCGTGGGCGCCGGACCGGCCGGTTTGGCTTGCGCCGATATTCTGGTGCGCAACGGCGTCACGCCGGTGGTCTTCGATCGTTATGCCAAGATCGGCGGATTGCTGACCTTCGGAATACCGCCGTTCAAACTCGAAAAAGAAGTGGTCGAGAAGCGCCGCCAAATCATGGAAGGCATGGGCGTTGAATTCAGGTTGAATGTGGATGTGGGACGCGACATCGCCTTTGAACAGCTCGCCGGCGAATTCGATGCGGTGTTTCTCGGCATGGGCACCTACACCTATGTCAAAGGCGGCTTTGACGGCGAAGATCTGCCGGGCGTGCACGAGGCCTTGCCCTATCTCATTTCCAATATCAATCGTGAATTGGGGCTGGAACGCGACGGCGCCGGTTTTGTCGACATGAAGGGCAAGCACGTCGTGGTGCTCGGCGGCGGCGACACCGGCATGGACTGCAATCGAACCGCGATACGCCAAGGAGCGGCCAGCGTGTCCTGCACCTACCGGCGCGATGAGGACAACATGCCCGGGTCGCGGCGCGACTACAAGAACAGCAAGGAGGAGGGCGTCACCTTCCTTTTCAACCGCCAACCCATCGAAATCGTCGGCATGGATCGGGTGCAAGGCGTAAAGCTGGTCGAAACTCGATTGGGGCCGCCGGGTCCGCGCGGCCGCCGCGTGCCGGAAGTGGTCCCGGGTACGGAAGAAACCATTGCCGCCGATGCGGTGATCATTGCTTTCGGCTTTTTGCCCAGTCCCGCCGACTGGTTTGAATCGCATAAAATCGAATTGCACGGCAATGGCCGGGTGCGCGTTTCCGGCGCGCCGCAATCCCGATTCCAAACCACCAACCCGAAGATTTTTGCAGGCGGCGACATGGTGCGCGGCTCGGACTTGGTGGTGACCGCGGTATTCGAAGGCCGCGAAGCGGCGCAGGGCATATTGCGGCATTTGGGATTGCGCCAAGAAGCCAATTAGCGGGGGCGGTCGGCGCGGCAGATCGAGGCGCCCGCCAAGGGAAGGTGGATGAGGTGGTGGCAGCTGCACTTCGTGCGAACCAACCGCCTTACGTGACTAAGATAGGTCGAATCGGGAATTTGCCTAAATGTCGGTCGTTCGGCTATTTGGCGATTGTGAAGGACGGGGAGAGCATTGTCTCGGCCCTACGCTCAGCCATCACGAGCGTCGGCCCGTGCTCGTGAGCGAAGTTGCCTCGGCGTTCGAGCGCTTCCAGCATCAGCCGCGTTTACTCATTGATCTTGTGTTCGTCTTTGCATCGGGAAGCACGGCGTCCTTAAAGCAGGTTTTCGAGCGGCATGTCGATCGCACGTGCTAACCAAGCCGTCCGGTACTCGAGGCCACTACGCATTCGACGATCCGATGTTTCGCGAGTGGTTTTCCAAAGCGATGTCGTCCTGAAAGCGTTGTAACGGTCGCTTTCCTTTGAGCGACGGCTAGATCATTGCGCTATTCAACAGCGCATGCGTTGTCCAATCGGGAGGGGAATATCATGATCTGTCGCATTTGGCACGGACGTACCTTGCGCTCAAAGGCTGATGCCTATGCTCGCTTCCTCGAGGAGCGGGCGATTCCTGACTACCGATCAGTTCCAGGTAACCTAAGTGTTGCGGTAATGCGGCGGGACGAGGACGGCGTAAGCCACTTCCTGACTGTAACGCATTGGGACTCCGAGACCAGTATTCGAGCTTTCGCCGGCGATGCGCCGTTGAGAGCCAAGTACTACCCGGAAGACAAAGACTTTCTCTTGGAGTTCGAACCGCAAGTCCAGCATTACATCGTAATGGCTGGTGAAAGTGCCGTTTAATTCAGATCTATTCAGAACGATTCAGATCGGCTTCAGGACTTGGTGGGCATTCCGGCTGCACAGTACGGGCCGATTCAGCCCCAACAGGAGTTCTCCCCATGATTTCGCGTTTAGCTTCTACGATTGCGCTCGTTCTTGCCTCAGCACCGCTGTATGCCATGACTTACACCCTCGAGCCCGGCCATACGCAAGGCATCATCCGCTGGAATCATTTGGGATTCGTGAATCCCACGGCGCAGTTCAGCATGGTCGAAGGCACCCTGGATTTCGATGAGGCGGCCGCCACCAAGTCATCAGTGACCGTGACCATTCCACTGGCCGCCATGAGCACCGGCGTACCGGATCTCAATGATTATCTTCGTACCGCCGATTTCTTCGACCTTGCCAAATATCCAACGGCCACATTCAAGAGCACCATGGTCGAGAAAAATGGAGAGACGGGACGGCTCAAAGTCACCGGCAACTTGAATCTGCACGGGATTACCAAGCCCATCATTCTGGATGTGACCATCAACAAAGTCGGAACAAATCCGCGCAACCAACTGCCCACCGTGGGCTTCGAAGCCACGGCAATGCTCAAACGCTCGGATTTCGGACTGGGTTTGTATGTGCCCCAGGTGAGCGATGAGATCAGATTGCACATCACCACTGAAGCTGCAGAGGCCAAAGGCTATGCCGGTTATCTGAAAGCAGAAGCTGCCAAGGAAGCTGCCAGGGAGGCAAAAAAGAAGTAGTTTGGAGCCGCCTTTGAGCCCCATCTCGTGGCCCCGGCGTGGGCCATATCGAGGTCCGAAAACGGCGAGTATTGGCCGCCAGGAGGGGCTAATCTAGCGCCATGGAGCTCGATGCCAATGCTTGTTTTCGTGCGGTAAGGGCTCGCGATCGCCGGTTTGACGGCCGGTTTTTCGTGGGAATCACCTCGACGCACATCTATTGCCGGCCGATCTGCACGGCGAGGCCGGCGAATCGCCAAAATATGCGCTTTTATTCGAATGCGGCAGCGGCAGAAGGTGCCGGTTTCAGGCCCTGTCTGCGTTGCCGGCCCGAACGCGCTCCCGGCTTGGCGCCGGTCGATGCGGTCAGCCGATTGGTCGGAGCCACCATCGCCGGCATCGAAGAACATGCTCTGTCGAGCGCCCGCGTGGGCGATCTGGCGGCTTCGTTGGGTATCAGCGATCGTCATCTGCGCCGGGTGACCGAAGCTGAGCTTGGCGTATCGCCCATCCAGCTGGCGCAGACCCAGCGATTACTGTTGGCCAAGCGCCTGCTGCGCGAGACCTCGCTCAGTCAGACTGAAATCGCCTTTGCCAGCGGTTTCGGCAGCGTGAGGCGATTCAACGCCTTGTTCAAATCTCGATATGGCTTGAGTCCGCGCGCCGTGCGCGGCAAGACCATCGACACGGATGCCTTGAGCGTTCAATTGGAATTCAGGCCGCCGCTGGCGTGGCATAGCCTGCTGGCTTATCTGCGGCTGCGCGCCATTCCCGGGGTCGAGATGGCCGATGACACGCATTATCGTCGCACCGCGGCGATCGGTGCTGCCAAAGGCTGGATCGCAGTGTCGCTGCACAAAAGCGCCGACGCACTGAACTTGGAGATCTCACCGTCGTTGACTCCGGTCATCGGCGCCGTCATCGGCAGAGTCAAGCAGTTGTTCGATCTGGGGGCAGCTCCGGATTCGGTCAGGATGGTGCTGAGGCAGGATGACATTCTGGCAGCAACCGTGCGCCGCCTGCCGGGCTTGCGGGTTGCCGGAGCCTTTGACGGCTTTGAGCTGGCGGTGCGAACCGTGCTCGGACAACAAGTGTCGATAAAAGGGGCCAGCACGCTGGCAGGACGCTGGGCCGCGGCTTTCGGGGAGCCCATCGCGACTCCCTATCCTGAACTCAATCGCTTGAGTCCCAGCGCCGAACGCACGGCGGGCGTCTCGCCTGAAGAAATTGCCGCATTGGGCATGGTCGGCGCCCGCGCTCGATGCCTGGTGGGTCTGGCACAAGCGGTTGCCCAGCGAAAAATCGTGTTGGCATTCGCAGCGAATGTTGAAGATCAAATCGAGAGCTTGATGAGTTTGCCCGGCATCGGTCATTGGACCGCCAATTACATCGCCATGCGCGCCCTGCATTGGCCCGATGCATTTCCCACCGGAGACTTGGTGCTGATGCGGGCCGCGCAATCGAATCAGAAACAATTGCAGCAACGATCCGAGGCCTGGCGGCCTTGGCGTGCATATGCAGCCCATTATCTGTGGCAATCACAAGGAGCCGCGCCATGAAGGTTTTTTGCTATGTCGAAAGTCCCATTGGACGCCTGATGCTCACCTCGGATGGCACGGCCCTCACGGGTTTGTACATGAATCTGTATCGCAACAAGCCAAGCAAGCTGCCCGGCTTGGGCGACGACTGGATTCAGAATGCCACCATCGACCCCTTGCCGGCCGCCGCGCGTCAGCTGAAGGAATATTTTGCCGGCAAGCGTCGCGAATTCAATCTGCCTTTGCGCATGGAGGGCACCGAGTTTCAGCGGCGCGTCTGGCGCGAACTGACAAAAATTCCTTTCGGTGAGACGCGCAGCTACGGACAGCTCGCCAAGCACTTGAACAATCCCAATGGATCGCGTGCCGTCGGTTTGGCGAATGGCCGCAATCCGATCGCCATCATCGTTCCCTGTCATCGGGTGATCGGTGCCGACGGCTCGTTGACCGGCTTCGGCGGCGGCCTCGATCGCAAAGAATGGCTGCTGACCCATGAAGGTCAGCCGGTCACGGGTGAATTGGCATTCGGAGACGCAATGGACTCCAAGGGCGCGAACTCCAAGGGCGAGATGAATTCGGGCGCGATCGCTTAAGGCGGACAACCCAGCAGCTCTGCAACATTCCGTACCGTACGCGTGACGTCGTCGCTCGTTGTTTGCCAATTGCAGACGCTCACTCGCATGGCGCGCCTTTCCCGCCACGTAGTTCCGCTAAAAAACGCTTCACCGGCAGCGTTGATTTTGCCGATGATCGCGTCGGTTCTACGATCGTGGTCCTGTTGGGAAGCCCCGGCTTTTAGGTCCAAGAAGCGGACCAGACCTTGATTGATCTGGGGTTCCCAGACCACTTCCGCTCCGGGAAGACGGCCGATTCCTAAGACCAGCGAGCGCGCATGCGTACAGCAGCGCTCGATCATGTCCGATATCCCCTCGACACCCAGTTGCCTGATCGCTGCATAGCTCGGGAATCCCCGGGCACGACGCGACCACTCGGGATTCCAGTCGGCCTGGTCGCGCGCATCCGAAGAATAGGAAATGTACGACGCCCGATGAGACATTGAACCGCCATGCGCTTCCGGGTCCGCGACAAAAGCATAGCCGCAGTCATAAGGAACGTTGAGCCACTTATGTCCATCAGTCGCCCAAGAGTCCGCTGCGCCAACACCGGCCAACAAGTGCCGATAAGACGAGCTGGCCGCAACCCACAGGCCGAATGCTCCATCGATATGAACCCATGCCTCATAGCGCTTCGCGATCGGTATGAGAATCTCAAATGGGTCGAACGCCCCGATATTCAGATCGCCGGCCTGCAAGACCACGACCGTCGGTGCATTGGGCTCCGCGGCAAGTGCTGATTCGAGTGCGGCAGCCTCCAGCCGGCCGTTCGAGTCACAGGGCAACTTGATCATATTGGACGTACCCATGCCGAGCATGCTCACCGCGCGATCGATTGACCCATGTGCCTGGTCGCTCGACATCACCCGGACGGCGGGCGCACCGGACAATCCTTGCGTTTCGACATTCCACGCGCGCTTTGCCAACAGCGCGTGCCGCGCTGCCGCCAGGCAGGTGAAATGAGCCATCTGACAGCCGGTCACCAAGGCGAAAGAACTTTGCGACGGCAGGCCAAAAATCTCCTTCAACCAACCGCCAACCACTTCTTCCGTTATAGCTGCCGCCGGTCCTGTGCTGAAGTTATGCGCATTTTGATCCCACGCGGATGTAAGCCAATCGGCTGCCAGAGCTGAGGGTAGAGAACCGCCAATCACCCACGCGAAAAAGCGTCCGCCCGCAACACCATGCAAGCCGCCGTAGACGTCGGCCGCAAGTTCGCCGACAACCTGTTGCGCCGGAAGACCGTAGCGGGGAAGCGGTTTGGCAATTCGCGTCCGCAGCAGCTCGGCGTCAGCCGTCGCGCCTACCGGACCTTGATCCAACCTTGCCAGGTAGGACATGGCGAGCGCCGCAGCCTCTTCCAGTGATTCTTTGAAGATTGACTTACCATCGCAACGCCCAAGAACGGCGCCGTTTCCTGTAGCCACGTGCGTCCCCCCTCCTTATAATCGCGAACGCGCGGACTGCGCGTCGCCCATATGCGGCGGGTAATCTACAACAAGCAGCGATGCAACACCGGCCGTTTTCGGACCTCGAAATTCGTAGGATCAACGGCAGTCGGGCCAGAAGCGGCCAAAAGGCGAAGTTCGTTGTGTTGATGTCGTCGCCTGTTAGCTGCCGTTCCCGGGTTGCGGTAGGCTAACTAGATAACGACGCAATCGTTCCCCGTTTCTGACCTTTGAGGGAGCGTTCTGCCGTCCGCCGCTTGTCTTAGAGAGGAATCTGTTGAGATGACTGTTCTGGATCGGAATGAGCCCAACGTTACAAACTTTGGATTGTTTTCGAAAAGTAAGATGGACCGAGTCGCGGCCCTCTTGGATTCTTTGGGCGTCCGATACCATTTTGAGGAGGAGACTGGAACTCAAGAGGTGCTGAGAGAATGGGAAGCGTGGGACGAGCTCGCCGCGGAACCGCACAGAGTCTATAACTTGTGGACGCACCATGATGATTACAACAAAATTGGGACAGCGATTGTTGACCTACTTCCCGAACGAAAATTCGATGCGCCGTGATCGCCACCAAACATTGCGTGATGAGACGTGCTGACATTCATTGGACACGGAAACACCTGGTTTGAACTCGCTGTGGTGGGCTATCAATTTCCGGACGCCGAAGTCGATGGATGGGACTCGGAGTGGCTGAGAATCGCTGGTGTGGTGTCCTGCGATTGCGGCAAATGGAAGTTCAGCGACCCTTGTTTGACAACATTTGAGCTTAAAGCCCTTGCGGCCTGGCTTCGGAGTATTCCCACAGAAGGCCCGGGAAAGGCCATTGGTTTTACTGAACCCAATCTCAGTTTTTCCCATGCCGGTCTTGCCGAGGGGTTGGTAATTTCGTTTGCTCAAGAATGCGCGCCGCCCTGGTCTACCGAACAGGAGAAGTATGGGGAAGGTTTCTCCTTAACATTCCCCATCGAGTTGAACGATTGCACAGCTTTAGCAGCGGGAATAGAGAACATTCTCGAACAATTTCCCGTTCGAGCACTGCCTCTCCGCTTTAAAGGGCGACCATAGCTGTGTGCGAATCGAGTGGCATATAGGCGCGGTCAAAGAGAAAAGCGGCACCCGATAGTTGCCACTCGTGGTCGTCCCGTATGGGTCGGGAGTACGCGTTGGCGGTCGCCGCCGGCGCCACGGACTCCACCCGGCCAACTGCGGAAGTTCGCCTTATTGGAGTGCCATCCGGATTGCCGTCGTTCACAAATGAGAGGCGCCGCTAGTTGCGAGAAGCAGGCCCTCGTTCGGGCAAACGTTGCCTGGTCAAGGCTGGGAATGCTCTAATCATAAGGGCCTGAGAGCCTACGGCGTATCAGCCACGCCAAGTGAATAGTTAATGGAGGGCACGTCGAAATGCGTCGAATCGTCTGTCTCAGCGCCGCAGCGGCCCTGCTGTGCCTGACATCGGCGGAATCCGCTGAGACTCCCCCTAAGCAGCTTGCGGCACGTACGGAGTTGCCACAGATACAGACGCTGACGCTTTCCGATCAGAAATTTCTCAAAGGCGACAGTGCAGGTGGTGCTGTGGTGACCATCACTGGTCAGCTACGGATTGCGCAAGGTGTGGGTCGCTTACCGGTCGTCGTACTCCAGCACGGCTCTGCCGGCATTACTGGCGGAGTAGACGCCTGGTCTCAGGAACTGAACGCACTCGGCATTTCGACGTTCGTTCTGGATGGCTTCTCTGGACGTGGGCTAACTGACGTCAACAGCAATCAAGCGGCGCTTGGCCGCCTGAACTTCATAGTGGATATCTATCGTGCGCTGGATCTGTTGGCCAAACACCCTCGGGTCGATCCCTCCCGCATCGCGCTTATCGGATTTTCCCGCGGCGGGCAGGCTGCCCTTTATGCGTCGCTCCGGCGGTTTCATAAATTGTGGAACAAGTCTACGGCGCAGTTTGCCGCCTATATCGCCTTCTATCCTGATTGCATGACAACTTACGTCTCGGATTCTGATGTCGTGGGTCAGCCGATTCGAATATTTGGCGGAAAGGCCGATGACTACGACCCGATCTCGGCTTGCAAGGCATACGTCGACCGGCTGCGAACAGCCGGTGCCGACATCATGCTGACCGAGTATCCGAACGCGCCTCACACGTTTGACAATCCTTTGAGTGCCCTACCGCCGGTTCTGTCCGCAACGTCGCAGACCGTGCGCAGTTGTAAGATTCGGGAGGCCGCCGACGGAGTGCTCTTGAATGATGCCACCCAACGTCCATTCACGTACGACGATGCCTGCGTCGAGCATGGCGCGCACTTTGGATATGATCCGGCAGCTGCGCAGGCGGCGAGAGCGGCAGTGAATGCGTTCCTCAGAACTGTGTTCAAACTTGACTAGCTGATGGGCACCTGCGGCACCGATGAAGCGCAACTCCTGATTGAGTTGCCCGATACCTGCCGCTCACCACCGCTGGGTTCGGGTCGGGAGTACGCGTTGGCGGTCGCCGCCGGCGCCACGGACTCCACCCGGCAAACTGCTGCCTGTCACTGGTCTGACTAGGCATCCTTGAAGCGGTCGTTAGTGGGTTGAGGTAAGCTGCGCTCGAGATAGATGCATGCATCCCATTTATGAGGGAGTGGGCAAGCCGCTGCGACGCTCACGCGACCTATCCCACACAAGGAGAAGTACTGTGATCTGGAAGGGACTCGTCTGTGCTTTGATCCTGACGCGATTGGCCCACGCTGCCTCGACTTGGCCGCCGCAGCTTGAAATGCGCGTGCTATTCGAGCCCACGGCATTCCCGAGCGACGGCCGCACCTATCTAACATACGAGCTGTACCTCACGAATTTCGCCGCGAGTCCGATCACTCTTCGCCGCGTTGAGGTGCTTGACGCCGATGATTCATCCGCGGCGCCGATTGCGGCGTTTGAAGCACCTCAACTCAATTCGTTAGTGCAACCGATAGGAGCTCAATCGTCCGCGGACGGAAACAGTGATCCTCATCAACTTGGTGGCGGCCGCAGCGTCGCCGTGTTTCTGTGGATCGCGCTTGAGCACGGTGTGAGCGTGCCAAGCCATTTGCGCCAACGCGTAACCACTGCTGAATTCGTAGCGGAGGGCGCCGTTGTCGCAACTCATCATCGCGAGCTGCTCGTGCTGGGACCGCCGGTGACGGGAGCCAATTGGCTTGCAGACGACGGCCCGAGTAATGATCCAGAAAACCATCATCGCCGCGGAATTCTCGTCTTCCAAGGTCGTGCGCTAATTTCGCGCCGTTACGCAATCGATTGGCAGCAGAATCAAAACGGCAAGGACTACTCTGGTGACGCAAGCGATAAACGCTCGTATTACGCTTATGGAAAGCCCGTGCTGGCTGTCGCAGATAGCACGGTGGTGACCGTGACGGATGGTCTTCCGGACAACGTGCCGCGGCACAACGGGGAATTCACTCCCGCTGTAGAAATGACGCCGGACACAGTCTTCGGTAACCATATAGTGCTTGATTTGGGCGGACAGCAATTCGCTTCCTACCTACACCTGCAACCAGGCAGCGCGCGCGTAAAGGTGGGGGACCACGTGCGGCGAGGTCAGGTACTGGCAAAGATCGGAGGCTCCGGAGATGCGCGCGAACCGCATGTCCACTTCCAAGTCCAGACTTCGTCTGACCCTTTGGCAGGTGAGGGCGTGCCCTATCTCATCGATCACTACCGTGTTAAGTCGGCGGATGATGTCTGGCACACTCGCACTCGCGAGTTGCCCTTGGGCGGCATGCTGATCGATTTTGGTCAGCCCCTCCGACTTCAAGCGGCAAGTAAGTAACCAATCGATGATGGCGTCAACGGCAACTAACGCAATTTCCTTGCTCGGAAGCCGCCCGTCGCAACGGGCAGGTTGGCGTCGCGAAGCGACTGTCGGAACGTGAGCGGCACCGATGGTCGCTGATCGGCCATTGGACAGTCTCAGCTGAGTCTCAATTTGCGCGATGGCAGACGTTGCCGGGCCCGGACATACGTCTGTCTACCGATTCCTGCCGGCTGTGGCCAGATCTTCGGCGATCTCCGAGTTTAAGCGCTGTCGCGCGAACTCCGCGGCCGTCTCACCATACTCTGATTTCAGGTCTGGCTTTGCGCCTTTTCGAAGCAACAATTGCACCGCTTCGCGGTGTTCCGCCGCTGCGGCGAGCATCAGCGGAGTCAGCCTGCCGTCCAGCATCAGCGGTAAAAAGCGCAGCGCAGGGGCTTTCGCCTCCGCTGCCGCCGAACCGAGGAGCAGTAACTCTGTTATCTGCGGATTGACTCGGCTCGTCGCCGAGAGGGGTTCTGGCGCGAGACCGGTCCTGGCGTCGGGGTCGGTGCCAGCCGCGAGCAGCATCTCCATCACTGCAACTTGTCCGGTCAGGGCGGCAAGATGCAGCGCGGTCTCGCGGCGCGGCCCACGGAAGTTTGGGTCCGTCTTGTGCTCGAGCAATGAACGCACCAGTTCGACGTTCTGAGCTTCTACGACGCTCCTACGCTGCACCGCCATGAGCAGTGCGTACTTCTCGTCACGGCTCAGCTGTCCCTTGGCACGGCGCAACATCTCCAAGGGAAGCGCCGTCCTGCCAGAACGGATCTGATTGCTGATCGGGCCTATTCGCTCGCCCCCGGGCAGCACCACCGGCTCGAGCCGCGCTCCCTTGTCCATGAGGATCCCAATCACGTCCGGTTCGTCGTCGCGCGTCAAAGCGAGGAGCATTTCCGGATCGTCGTGCATATTCGGGTTCGCGCCGGCACTCAGTAGTAGGCCCACCGGGACGGATCGCCTGTGTTCGGGGGTAAACGATGCGCTGCTCTCCCCGAGAATCCATTCGAGCATGGTCCTGGGCCTGCCGCCCGGGGCCAGGACCCTTGCATTTGGATCGGCCCCTTTTGACATGAGTGCCGCCACAAATTCCCTGTCACCCGCCCGCGCCGCGTTCGCCAGTAGCGGCACGGACTCGCCCGTATTGGTCATTCGCGTATTCGCATCTGCACCTGCACCGAGGAGGATCAGGGCAATAGAGTCGTGCGACATGTATGCGCGTGCGTCGGTCAGCATTGGGTCGTGCGACATGTATGCGCGTGCGTTGGGCGAAGCGCCATCGCTCAGCAGCAACTCGACCATGTCCTTATCGCCAATGTGGACCGCGGCGGCCAACGCCACCGAGTCTTGCGCTTTCGGATCCGCACCGTGGTCCAGCAGGAACGTTATCAACGTTCGCTTATGGTCGAGAACCGCTTCGGACAGCGGTGTTGCCCGTGGCTCGAGTGACATCTGCACCGGCTTCCCGCCCACAATCGGGTCGAGTTTGACGCGCGCATTGATATCTGCGCCCGCTGCGAGCAGCGACTCGGCAGCGCGCGCCTGCAGGCTGCTCGGGCTCGGAGCGTCGGACCACCACCGCAGGCTCATGCTCAGTGGATTCCACCCATCGAGGTCTCTCGCGTTTGGATTGGCACCAGCGTGCAAGAGCAGCTGAACTACAGATAGCCGTGCCTCTCCCCGGCCTCGCTGGGTAACATCCAGGCCACCTTCAAGCGTCAATATCAAGGCGGTGGATCCGTCTCTGCCCTGGGACGGATTTGCATCGAACGTCGTATCTGCCCCAACTCCTTTTTCCAACAGTGCTCTCATGACTTCGGTCAAGCCTTGCCCGGCGGCATCGGCGAGCGGCGTACCGACACTGAAGTCGTACGCTCGGAAAACCAAGTTGTCGCCGGTCTGCTGAATATGCTTCACCGCCTCCGATTCGTTGCGTTGGAGGATGGCCAGAGCGATCGCCCGCTGATCGGCGGTTAGATTCTTTGATAGCCTCTCCGAGACGGGATGCAGCTGTTCCCGGTACCGAGGATCACACAACGGTGACCGGCTTGCGGGCGTGCTGGCTACGCCGTATGAAGACAAATTCGGACCGGGAATAGTGCAAGGGTTTCGCACCTGACCCGGCGCGACCTCAGACAGCAGCGCCAAGCATCCTGCCGCGAGCGCGACACTGCCCCAATTCGGTCCTGTTCGATGGCGCGCAAAGCTAGGCATCGCTGCGGGCCGGGCGCAGATGCCTGTCGATCGCAATTCCCAACCGCCATCCCGTCATAGTGCAGAAGCCTAGCAGCAGTTGTTTGGCCTGCGGTGTAGCTGAATCTCACATTTGCAAGCGCACGCAACCAGCAGGGGACGACTGCACGAGACTTGCCGGCATGACCGTTTCCCAGAGCCGACACTCGAATGTCCGCTCTGCCCGTTCTGAGTGACTCCTGCGCAGCGGGCGCGCCGTCTCAGAAGGGCCGCGAAGCAACTGTCGGAACGTGAGCGGCACCGACGGTCGCAGATCGGCCAATACCCGTCACTGGCGCTCTATAGTTGATCTCCCCGAACCGGACATCCAACCCATACGCGGCGCACGTAACTTGTCAACGCATGGAGCATCAGGGAATTGATGCCAAATAGGCAGTCCACCATGCGCAAAGCCTATAATGCCTGAGTGGAACGCTCGACAACCAAACTTAGAACGTGAGGAATACAGGGTGGCAAAGTTCCACGTAGTCGTTCCTTTGATAGCGATGCTCATTAGCAGTGCGCTCGCCGCTGATAGTACGCGGGATGTGAGTCTGGTCGTGCCGGAGTTTGCAACGCTTCAGCCTAAGCTCGAAGCGCTTTACAGGGACCTGCACCAGCACCCTGAGCTGGCCTTCCACGAAGTAAGAACTGCAGGCAACCTCGCAACGCGACTCAAAGCGCTGGGATACGAAGTCACGACCGGGGTTGGCAAGACGGGAATTGTGGCGCTCTTACGCAATGGCCCTGGTCCAGTCATCATGCTCCGGACGGAGCTCGACGCTTTGCCTGTGGAGGAAAAGACGGGTCTCGCGTTCGCCAGCACAGCGACGATGCGAAACGACGACGGAGTGACGGTGCCGTTGGCGCACGCCTGCGGACACGACCTCCATATGACGGGCTGGCTCGGCACGGCTACAGTCATGGCGGGTCGCAAAGATCGATGGCACGGTACTCTGATGCTGGTCGGACAACCTGCCGAGGAGATCTTCGGCGGGGCGAGCGCAATGTTGGCAGACGGCCTATTTTCCCGGTTTCCGAAACCAGATATTGTGATTGGGATTCACGACGAGCCGACCCTTCCGTCTGGCCAAGTGGGCTTTCATGCAGGGTTTTTCCGCGCTTCGGCAGATACGATTGAAGTGACCATCTTCGGGCGCGGCGGTCACGGGGCCTTCCCCCAGAGAACCGTTGATCCAATCGTAATAGCGGCGCGCGCCGTGCTCGGCATCCAAACGATTGTCTCGCGCGAGACGAACCCGTTTTCCCCGTCGGTAATTACAGTGGGTGCCATCCATGGCGGCACGGTAGCGAACATCATTCCCGATCAAGTGCAAATGTTGATGACCGTCCGTGCGTTTGATCCCAAGGTACGCGAGCATCTACTCGCCGCAATTAAGCGACAGCTAGATGCCGAGGCAACGGCGGCGGATGCTCCTGCCATGCCTTCGATCAAAATCTTGGCGGGTACGGACGCGGTGTACAACGATCCACCCCTGACTGCTCACATCTCAGAAGTGCTGAGTCGCGATCTAGGTGCCGACAGCGTCCGCGAGATGCCAGCGCTGATGGGTTCCGAGGACTTCTCGCAATATGGGCGCGCTGGAGCAAAGACCGTCCTCCTTCACATTGGTGCGGTCGATCCGGCCGCACTCGCAAGCGGCAAGACGCTCCCGGGGCTGCATTCGCCGCAGTGGGCCCCTCAGGTAGAACCGACACTTCGATCAATGGTCGCCGCGGAGGTTGTTGTCGTAACGGACCTATTTACTGCGCCACGCTAACGACAGTCCAACATCTGACTGGGTGCCCGATACCTGCCGTTCACCATCGGCGCGTTTGGGTCGATACGAGTCGATGAGCGACCATGGTGTCGGCGTCGGGCAGCAACCGGCCAATACCGGGCGGTCGCGGTCACGAAATCATCGCCGCTAAGCGGCCGTTCACGGCCTGTGGTGCGCTCGAAGTTTCGTTAAGGATAGTAAGAACAGAAGGCTAACTCGCAGGGCTTCGCCAGATCTGAACCGAAAAACGCCGATCCGATGCCTGCTTGGCGACAGTGTGAATGGCAACCTCACTAAAAGTCGGGTTCCAGCTGAACGAGTCCCCGTCTGCCGGATGCGTCGACCACTCGGGATGCTGTTTCATGAAGGCGGGAATAGCCGAGGTAGCAATCTGGTTCCGCCGAATTTCTAGGCTCAGTCGAACCAGTCGTTGTAGTGCGGCAGCATCGTAGGGACGCAGCGGATAGTCCGTGTAGGCCGGTGCACCTATCGCAACGAGGATCTTGCCTATTGGGTTATAGACTATCCCAGGTCTCACAAAATCTGCGTTCTCGGACTCCCATTTCTTGTATCGAACGCGCTGCGCCGTGAAAGTGGTCGGATTGATCGCCGCAAAGCCCGCAAGTTCATTCATGAGTCTCGCATCTAGATTTTCAGTGGCATTGAGCTTAAAGAAACATCTGCCGATAGGGTTCAAGATGGCTCTATTGAACCAACGCCAAGGGCTTGACTCCGAGCTGTCGGGTGGCTGCCAGCCGGCTAAAGAGAGCGCCTCATTTTGTCTGTAAATAAACGAGTGAAAACGAAACTCTGATGCGAAAACCTTGCCGATATTCCACTCGCTCAAAGTAGGTTCCGACAGAAACACGACAATATTGTCGGGAATCGGAGTACTCGGATCGGCGATCATGTCTGAGAACAGCAAGTAATCATTCTGCAGATACGCAACCGCGAGCATTTTGGAAATTAGAGTGCCCTCACCTCCAAGCATCCGGCGCCAAAGATCCATGTCTTTGCGAAGGAATGTTAGAGCCGATTGTCTTCGCATTTCGTCGCCTGTCTGCATCTCCAGAGCGAATTTCGCCAAAAAAAGATTTCTTACGTCGACGCTTGGCATGACAATGTCGGGTGCAGAACTTGTACGTTCAGTCTCAAAGTATCCCGGCAGTTCCTGTAGAGCCAGATACCGCTGATAAAGTTCACGGTTCTGTTCAATTAACTGTTCCACTTTGGAAGCGTTTTCACGAGCGGCACGCCAAAATGAAAGTTCTCGAGGCAAGCCCAAATCGAGCTTCCCTTTGAATTTCAGCGCGAGCGGGTCCGCAGCTGCGATGAGTGCTTGGAGGCGGACAAGCGGGGCAAGTGGGTCTTGGAGCATCGCATCGACTTGGTCGTTGTAATGGGCGATTTTTGCTTGTCCCGCCGCTACCACCGACTGGCCAGCCGGCGCTTCGAAACCCGCCAGCGCGACGTAGATGTTCTCTTCCGGCCGGTATGGATTCACTGGCAATTGAAGGAGCGCCAGAGCCTCCGATGACGGTCGCTCATCTCGGGCGTTGATTGCCAACGCAACGAAAAATAGACAGAGGAGCGCGAGAGCGCCCCAGCCAGCGATCCGGCGCAGCACGACGATACTTCTAACGATCCAAGACGGCATATTGCCTTTCTTACCCTTATATCCCGAATGAAAGTGTGGCTTTCTTCCCGTTTTGTGGACCTAATCCGACGTGGATTGTCCGACACCTTGCCGTGTAGGATGCTTAACTATGTAATCGAACATTCGGTTCGAGCGACTGCAGTTCTTTTACCTGAAAGCTGACGTTGGCGACAGGCCGGAGAGGGTCGACATGGACTTCCCAGGAATTAATGGACACGCCGGCGCCTTCGTCCTGCGGCCTCAAAATCCTCGGGACTGACGCCACCTAGGTAACTATGGCGGCGCGTCCGATTATAGAAAGATTCGATGTATTCAGAGATGTCCGCGTGTGCAATCTCTCGATTCTTGTAGATTCGCTTCTTGATGCGTTCTTTCTTCAAGCTGCTGAAGAATGACTCGGCAACCGCATTGTCCCAGCAATTGCCACGACGACTCATGCTGGGCTCGAGATGATTGGTTAGGCAAAAGCGCCGCCAATCGTCGCTTCCGTACTGTGAGCCTTGGTCCGAGTGAATGATCGTTCGGTGCGGCTGCCGCCGCCGCACTGCCATCATGATCGCGTCGAGAGCAAGTTCGCGCCCAATTGTCGGCCTCGTAGCCCAACCAACGATCATTCGGGAGAATAGGTCCATCACCACCGCAAGGTAGAGCCAGCCCTGCCATGTGCGAATGTACGTAATATCAGTCACCCAAGCTCTATTGGGCGTCGTGACATCAAAAATTTCGCAGGAGTACGTTCGGAACGAGTTCAGAGGGTTTAGATGCCGAGCGCTGCCTATTCCGATATCCACGTGCAGCTCGAATCTTGTTGACGCGCATCAGACGCGCCACGCGATGTTTGCTGCAAGTCTCTCCGGCCTCCCGGAGATCTAGGAATACGCGCGGCGCACCGTAGATACCATGACTGGCTATGAACGATGCGCGGATCAGCCGCAGGAGCCTGATGTCCTCTTTAGCTCGACGCGAAATCGGATCATGCAGCCATGCGTAGTAACCGCTGCGAGTTACCTGCAGGACCCGGCACATCATCTTGGTGTCGTAGTGATCCCGATTTGCCTTGATAAACTCGTACACTCGGCGGACCTTTCCAGTGCTCAGTTTTGTCGGCATTGGCTATCCCCTGCGTTCGCGACGCCGATAGCTTCACGTGTCCACAGAATCCTGGGAAGTCCAAGACGGTGAGTTCGCGGGCAATGAGCGTCCAAGCGCCTAATAGGCATCGACTCAGGTGAAATGGCTCGAAGCAGGCGAAAACTTGAGGACTCCATGGCATTCGCGGCCTAGCAAAGCGCTACCTTCCATATGGTTAGTAGCCTTGGTGGATTTATCCAGCTTCGGCGCGTTACGCGCCGAGCTAAGAAGGACGGGGATTAGTTATGAAATGGATCGGTCGACTTTGGCGAGGCGAGTATTCTCTTGGCAAAGCATTCTGGGTATTCGGAATTTTGATTTCCGTACTTTGGCACTTCGCCACTAAATTCCTGGCTGTGGTCTTACTTGTCCTAATGCTATTTATAGGATTCAGCGGCCCGTCGGCACCCAACGGCCTATTGGGGGGCTCGCTCTTCATCCTCGCCGCGATGGCCGTTATTACTCTCGCCTACGAAGTGTTGGCAGGCGTAGGAATATGGCGAAGCGCAAACAGATTTCAAGGAAACGCTGTCTATTCGCTCCTAGCCCGAGGAGTGGTCGTTCTCTATTTTGCGCTATTCGTCTGGAGTGTATTTGCAGGCGTGCATACCTGGTTGGCCACAAATAAGAGTTAACCTCGCGGTCTCAAACATAACTAGACTCCAGGGAAGCGGATGCAAATGAACCGGTCGCATGGAGCTTTGACTCACTTGGTCTGGACGATGTTGTGTCTGACAAGCTGTGGTGGTGGCGGCTCTTCTCCCAGTTCTTCCCCTCCTCCCCGGCCACCCTCAAGCTATACGGTTGGCGGCAGCGTTTCCGGACTCGGTACTACCGATAGTGTGACACTGCTAAACAACGGCGGCGATGCGCCGACGGTCAGCAGCAATGGCGGGTTCGCATTTTCGACCCGTCAGAAAGTGGGCGAGGCCTACGCTGGCTCCAGGATACCGGTGCTGGCTGTCACCGATGCGATGTTTCCACTAGAGTAAGAGGCCATCTGGGTATAGGGACAGCCCATGTTTTGGCACGACCTGCGAATCGCCTTTCGAAGCATCCGGCAGAATCCTTTCATCGCAGCTCTGATCGTCGCAGTGATTGCGGTCGGCATCGGCACCTCGGTTGTCGCTATCACGCTGTACCACACAAAAGCCGGTAACCCTATTTGGTGGAAGAACGACGTTCTCTTTCGGGTGATGCTTGATAGCCGTCCAGCGCCTCATGAAGCCGACGCAGGTCAGCATCCGGAATACCCGCCCGTCACGTTGATTTATCGGGACGCGGCGGCTCTGTACCAATCAACGATTCCGGCACATAGCGCTTTGATGCTCGCAGCCTATGGACCCGTAGACACTCCGAGTCCGACGAGCCGTCCTCTCAATCGGCCGGGCCGCTTAACGACTCGGGAATTCTTCTCAATGTTCGACGTGCCATTTCTATACGGGCGTGCTTGGTCGAAAAGCGACGATGAGGGGCCGACTCAAGTCGTTGTCATCAGCCGGTTCTTAAGCGAACGTCTGTTTGGCGCCGGCAACAGTGTCGGCCAGACACTCGTCTTCAGCGGCCAGACCTTCAAAGTGATCGGTGTCATCGACAGGTGGATGCCCTTGCCGCGCTTTTATGATGTGGGACGCAGCTTCATGCCCTCCGATGACCTGTTCATTCCCTTTCGCTGGGTCGAGTCGCTTTCAAACTTGCACTTTCCCGGATTTTGCGCGCGAACGCAGACCAGCGTTACCACTTTCAAGGCACTGGCTCCATCGGAGTGCATCTTCGTCGGACTGTGGGTCGAACTGTCGAGCGCCGCGCAGTTCCGCGAGTATCGCCAATTTCTGGACAACTACGCGACAGAGCAGCAGCAAGCGAGGCGTTTCGAACGACCATTGAACAATCGGCTGGCAAACGTATCCACCTGGCTCGAAATGAATGATGTCGTGGGGAACCAGACCAAGTTCCAGGTGGTTCTAGCTCTGATATTCCTCGCAATTTGCATTCTCAACACGCTGGGTCTGCTGCTTGCAAAATTCATGAGTGGCGCCCCGCTTGCCGGGCTGCGCAGGGCATTGGGAGCCACCCGCGCGGATGTCATGCGCCAGCATCTAATGGAAGTCGTAGTTTTAGGCGCCGTCGCCGGGGCGATCGGCATTGTCCTTGCCGTCGTCGGTCTTCGCCTAGTGCGGATATATTTCTTTTGGCAAGCAAAAAGGCCGGGCGATAACCCCGAATTCGCGACGGTCGCACAATCACTTTCGCATTTGGATGCGCGAATGATACTGATCTCGGTAGGCCTGTCGCTGCTCGCCGGTTTGCTGGCCGGTATCTATCCGGCTTGGCGAATTGGACGAATGGCGCCGGCGACATTTCTCAAGATTCAATAGCGGGCCCGGAAGATGGCAATCAAAGCTGTGTTCAGTTCGCTATGGCGCAGTCCGGCGGGCCCACTACTACTCGCTGCTCAAGTCGCATTGAGCATGATGATTCTGGCCAATGTCGCGTACGTGGTTTCGATCCGTCTCGAGGATACGGGACGGCCGACAGGGATGGATTTGGACAACATATTATGGATATCGAGTCAGGGCCATGGCCCAAATTACGATCAACAACGTACCACCCAATTTGATCTGGAGTATCTCAATCTGCTCCCCGGAGTACTGGCCGCGTGCGTCACGAGTTCAGTCCCACAGACTTTCGACGCCCAAGAAACCACGGTCTCGGGCGATGCGGATCAGAAAGAGAGGCGATCGGTGCTGCTGTACCAGATGACCGAGAAATCCCTCGACGCACTCGGCCTGCGCTTGGTTCAAGGCAGGGGGTATCTTAAGGACACGGTAACGCCTGCGCCGCGTGCGGATGCCGCGGGGACCGTCTTCGGTCAGGAAGTGGTCATCACCGCGGCTTTGGCTGAAAGGCTCTTTGGCAGCAGCGAAGCTGCCGTCGGCAAGACGCTGTATTTCAGTTTGGCGGAGGGGCGTTCTGCGGCCATCGTCGGCGTCGTCGAGCGCATGCAGGCCGCGCCATTCTTCCTGCCGGGAACGAATTTCGTCAATGAAATCGTGCTGGTGCCCGCGGTTCCCGCCGGCCCCAACGCGCTCTACCTGGTTCGCACCAAACCCGGACTTCGTGACCAGGTCATGACCCGAGTGGTCAAAGAGTTCGAGTCTCTTCAGCGGGATCGATACGTCAATGCGGTAAGATCGCTCGCGGACACGGCATCAGAGGCGCGCGCCTCGGACCGCGCTAACGCCGTTGTGCTGGCGATATTGGCCTCGTTCGTATTGGCCGTAACCATGCTGGGTCTGTTCGGATTCGCCGCGTTCGCCGTCACCAGTCGCGCCAAGGAGATTGGGACGCGCCGCGCCATTGGCGCCACCAGAACAGATATCCTCAAGCAATTCCTCCTGGAGAACTGGCTCATTAACACCGCCGGTGTCATTGCGGGCGTGGTGCTGACGCTGGCCTTCGCACTGCAACTGAGCATGCTTCTGGAGTTGCCGAGGCTTCCGATCGCTTTTCTAGTCGGCACCATGGCTCTGGTCTGGGCGGCTGGATTGCTCTCGGCGCTGATGCCAGCCTTGCGCGGAGCGAGTGTGCCGCCGGCGGTGGCAACGCGGGCTGCGTAGCGACGCTAAGGTTGAATCTGGCCTGCGTGATTCACGTAGACACGTTCTGCGGATCCGATCGGACCATCAGTTGCGATCTGTCCGTCTACCATGTGAACCTGACGCTGCGCGCGTTGTGCAAGCTCGTTATTGTGCGTGACCATCAGGATCGTGGTACCCGAAGCATTGATCGACTGCAGCAAATCCATGATCTGTGACGACATGGTCGTATCGAGGTTGCCAGTCGGTTCGTCGGCGAGGATCACCCGCGGCTCACCGCTGATAGCCCGTGCGATCGCGGCTCTTTGTTGCTGGCCTCCCGACAGTTGCGCGGGGAAATGGCGCATCCGTGAGGTGAGCCCGACCTTCTCCAAGGAATCCATGATGCGCCTGCGCCGCTCTGCAGCGGGCATGCGGCGGTAGTGCAGGGGAGCGTCAACATTGTCGTAGACATTCAAATTGGGAATTAAGTTGAAACCTTGGAAGACAAAACCGATTTTTCGATTGCGAATGTGGGAGCGTTGATTGTCCGAAAGCGCTTTGACGTCCTCGCCCTCTAGTCGGTAGTTGCCGGTTTCAAATTCCTCCAGCAGGCCGGCTACGTTTAGTAGAGTCGTCTTGCCGCAGCCGGAATGCCCCGTGATGGCGACAAACTCGCCAGCGTTGACAGACAGGTCAAAGTCCCGCAAAGCATATGTCTCGACGATGTCGGTCCGGAATACTTTGCTTACCGCCTGCAGTTCAATCATTCGTGCTCCACTCTATATCAGCGGCAGTGTGATGGTGAATACCACGCCGCTGCCGTCTTCCCGGTTCGCGGCCACGGCAGTGCCGCCGTGAAATTCGGCGATGAGCCGCACGATGTACAACCCCAGGCCGAAATGCGGCTTGTCGTCCCGGCCTTGCCGCTGTTCGAACAATGATTCGAACAGGCGGCCCATCAGGGCCTGCGGGATGAGCGGCCCATCGTTGGTGACCTGCAGCGCGTAGTTGCTCTGCACGCGTTCCAGCCGCACGGTGACAGCACCGTCCGGCGGGCAAAAATCGACGGCATTCTCGATCAGCTTGTCGAGCGACTGGAGCAGAAGATCGGGAGCGCCGAGGGCGAAGCAGGGATTGTCCGGCAGCTCGATGGCGAAGCGCGCGGCGGGAAAGCCGTCGCGATAGGCGGCGACCGCCGAGACCAGCAAATCGCGCAAATCGAAATTCACGCGTTCGGATTGTTTGATGCTCTCCTCGACCCGTGCTGCCGCGCCGAGCGCGCTCAAGATGGATTGCAGGCGCTGGGTACCTTCCCGTGCCCGCGTGATATAGCGCAGCTGATCGTCGCGCAGGCCCTCCGACTCGAGATTGTCCAATGACGAGCGCACGATGGTCAGCGGCGTGCGCAATTCATGCGACAGCTTTCCGCCCAAGGTACGCAGGTACTGGGCATGTTCGTTGAGCCGCGCCAACAGCCGCTCGAAACCGCGCGACAGCGCGCCGATCTCATCCGCGCTGGATGATTCCGGCATGTGCAGCTGGATTCTTCCATCGCTGCCCACGGCGGAATCCGCAGCCGTCCGCAGCCGTCCGATGCGCCAACTGATCCACGTCGCAAAGGCGAACATGATGATGACCGCGGACGCGGTGGCGATCAGTGTGAGGTTGAACAGCCTCGTCAGTGCGCGGTCGCGCAGCGCCAGCAGCTGGTCTGCCGCCTGCTCCAGAACAACCGCTCCATGCAGCTGCCCGTCGATCACGATCGGCGCCGCGGCCGTCAGCAGCAACTCGTGGCTGCTCCCGCCGAGCACCCACTGAGCGTGCGAGTGCCCCTGGAGCGCTTCGTTGACGCTGTCGCCGCTCAAGCGATCCGGCAATGACGACAAGGTGGGCATGTCGGAGGTGTCGATGCCCATGAAGTAGCGATACCAAATGGGCTCGGATTCTTCCGAACCGCGCTGTCGGGAAGCAATGTTGCCGGCGGTTCCGACCTTCAGTGCATTGGCGTCGACGACGGTCGCGCGCGTGCCGTCGCGGATGTAGGTCTCGAGCAGCGTGTCCAACCCGGCCGTCGCGAAAAACAGGCGGCCACCCTCCGGGCTGTCTGCCGCAATGCCGGCTTGTCCGCTGCCGCGTCCATCGATGGCCTCGATCCAGAGACGCCGGCCGACGAAGCTCAAAGGTATGCGCATTTCCAGGTGGTAACCCGCTGCCGTTTGCAACCAAAAAGCCTGGATGCGCGGCTCGGTCACGACGCGATCCACGCCGTCATCTCCCTTGACCACGCTTTGCGCCCCGATCAAGCCGGGCGCGTTGGTACCGAAGAAATACCCGGCACGGCCGCCGGGACCTTGCAGCGTCAGGTTGACCCGATCGAAGCGGTCTTTGTCAGGTTGCACATGGTTCGGCTCCGCGTCGAAATGTGGGTCGTCCACTTCGAGATATAAATAGAGATAGTGCTCGGTGGAAGCCGCCTGAAGCCGGGCGCGATACCGGGTGGTGGTGGGCAGCGGGGTGGGTTCCGCCGAAATATCCCAATCTTCGCGGTAGCCATCGAGCAGCGGCTGTGTGACCAGCGGGTATACATACAGATCGCCTGCGGCCGCCGAAAAAGCTCGGGCGTCGTCGGAATCGTGAAACACGCGCTGCGGCTGCGCCATCAGTGCATTGGCAATGGTGGCGGCGCCGGCCAACAGCGATTGTTCCTGCGAACTGCGCAACGCCGTCTCGAGTTCGCGGGCGTACTGGCAACCGGCCCAGGGCAATACCAGGGTAGTGAGCGCGACAATCAACAATTGAAGTCGAATGCTCACTCGACCCAGCGATAACCCATTCCATAGACGGTTTGAATGGCATCAAAGGCGGTGTCGACCTGCTGGAACTTGCGCCGCACGCGCTTGATATGCGACGTGATGGTGTTGTCGTCCAAAACGACATTCGCGGCGTCCATCAACTGCTGACGATTCTTGACATGCCCCGGATTGCGCGCCAGGGCATGCACGATCCAAAATTCCGTCAACGACAGCGTGACCGCCGCGCCGTTCCAGGTGGTTTGCATCTTCTCGCCATCGATCGACAGCGCGCCGCGCCGTACGATGTCAGCGGCATTATCGGGCCGCCGCAGAGCGTCGATGCGCCTGAATAGCGCCGCGACCCGCGCCGCCAAATGCGGCAGGCTGACATCCTTGGTGAGGAAGTCATCGGCGCCGAGCCGCAATCCCGACACCGCATCGAGTTCGCTGTCCCGGGCGGTCAGAAAGATGATGGGCAGCTCCGCCGACAGCGCTCGCAACTCGCGGCACAGATCGAATCCGCCTTCGGCCTCGTCCTCCAGCGATATGTCGATGATGGCCAGATCAGGCAAACGAACGTTGAACGCCTGCATGGCGGTTTGGCGATTGCCATAGGCCTTGATCGAATAGCCGTGGCGGGCCAGCGCCGCCGCGTAGTTCTCGCGCAAAGCCGGCTCGTCCTCGACAATGGCGATCTGCTTTTTCATCCGTGAATCATAGCTGAATACGGGCATTCGGCCGCGATAAGCGCCGCACCGATGAGCGCTGCCATGATTCGCCAGAATTGACCTGCGGATTGCCCTTTTTGCGCCCCGAATAGTGAGGCTTAGGCAGGGACACTGGTCTCGTACCAAGACGAGGAGAGACCCATGTCCCATACGACGCTGCGGCACAACTGCTCCCCAGGCCCTTTCTGGACTTTGCGGCGCGAAGCGACTCTCAATTGGCTGGCGCTCGGATTGCTGCTCGCGGCTTGGAATGCGGCGGACAACAGAGCGTCGGACAATGATGCCACGGCAGCTGCCCGACCCAGGCCGGAGGCCTTGCGCGGCTATTCGTATGTCTCGGTTCGGGCCGCAAACCGGATGACCGTAAACCGTATGACGGCAGTCAACCGATAGCGACCGTCAAGGACTCGTCACAGTACTGTAATCCTCGAAGGCTCTAATGTTAGGGCGCATGCTTGCTGCCGAAAATCAAAAGCAAATCCTGATTGTCGATCGGGACATCGCAACGCTCGAGCCGTTGCGTCAGCAACTGAAAGACGCCGGTTTCGCAGTGCTCGCTCTCTCCGAAGGCGCCGCTGCCATCCTCGCGGTCGAACTGCGTCCGCCGCAGCTGGTGATAATGGACTGGAACATGCCGGGCCTCGCTCCTCTGGAGTTGCTCGAGTGCGTGCGCAAGGCACGTCTGGTGCAGCCCCTCAGGCTGATCATCCTGTCGGATCTCTCGGCTGAGCACGAGATCGTGTCAGGATTGAACATGGGTGCCGATGACTACATAGCGAAACCCTTTTCCGTCCGCGAAGCTGTTGCGAGGATTCATGCCGTATTGCGGGCACGTCGTCACGATACCAACAACGCTGCATTTAGCTTCGAAAGCCTGACCCTGAATGCCTCAACCAATCGTGTGACCGTGCAAGGCGCGGCTTTGAACGTGCGAGGTGCGGAATATCGGCTGCTCGAATTTTTGATGTCGCACCCCGGCAAGACATTCAACCGCACGCAGCTTCTTGCGCAAGTGTGGGCAGGCAATGCCGAAATTGACGAACGCACGGTCGACGTCAATGTGCAGCGCCTGCGCAAGGTACTGGCGAAGCCTGGATACGAAGCGTGCATCCAAACGGTACGCGGCTTTGGCTACCGGTTTATCGAGAGATAGATCACGCTTCTGTTGTTTCACGCGACGTTCCACGGCTAACTTCCTTTTTTGTAAGCAAATCTTCTCCTTCGAGTCACGGATCCGTAACAACAAATCGCGATTGTGAGCAGGTATTAGTCGTTCTAGGGATACCTGGGAGGGAGGCATGATGGATCGCGACCCACCGACGCTGCGATTGCGCACGGTCTTCATATCGGACATTCATCTGGGCTTCAGAGGATGCAGCGCGGAACTGCTGCTCGATTTCTTGCACCATGTCGAAATGGATACCTTGTTCTTGGTGGGTGACATCATCGACGTTTGGAACATGCAGAAATCGATGTTTTGGCCGCAGTCGCACAACAATGTTCTGCGCACGATATTGGGCAAAGCCAAGCGCGGCACCAAAGTGATATTCGTCCCCGGCAACCACGATGAAGTATTCCGCGAATTCGACGGTGCCGTTTTCGGCAACCTGGAAATCCATCGCGAATACATTCATCAAGGCGCAGACGGCAAGAGAATGCTCGTGCTCCATGGCGATGAATTCGACAGTGTCGTGAAATGCAGCCCCTGGCTCGCGAAGTTGGGCAGCAACATTTACGATGTGTTGCTCGCGGCAAATCCGTATATCAACTGGCTGCGGCGCAAGTTCGACCTGCCGCATTGGTCACTGTCTTCATACCTCAAAAACAAGGCCAAGACGGCGGTTCAATATATCGGCAGCTTCGAGGATGCGGTGGCGCAGGCAGCGCGCAAGCGCGGCGTCGAGACCGTGGTGTGCGGACATATCCATCGCGCCGAAATGCGCGATATCGGCGGAATCATGTATTGCAATGATGGCGATTGGGTTGAAAGCTGCACTTCCCTGGTCGAGGACATGAACGGCCAATTGCGATTGATCGATTGGCCCAAGCTTCGCGCGCAAGAGCACGCCATTCCCGTCGCACTGCCGATCGGTCAAGCGGCATAGGCGCACTGAAAATGAACGATGTCTGCGATACCTGGAGTTCCCCCTGGGCAGAGTTGCAAAAAACACTGGCGAAAGCCCCGGCGCCCACCTCCAGGATGCCAGACGGCACGCCGGGCGGCGTGCCGGGTGCCAATACGTGGCTCGGCCGCGCACGCCACCCTGTCGCCTGGAAACCGCTGCAAAGTTCTACAGCTGCCCCTGTCTTCTAAATAATCGCCCTAACTGTCGCCAAATCGTCATATTGGCGAGGCAGGATCGAGGCTTGACCACTTTGGAGCATGCGTCCATGAGCAGTCTCGATCCAGGCGGCGAGCCGGCAACGCAACTCATGGAGCGTCGTTGGTTCGCGCTCTTGTCAGCGATCCGAAGCTTGCAAGCCGAATGCGGTGTCTTACTGGAGGCGTCGATGCTCGCCGAAGTGTCGTGGCGACGCTCTTGCGTGCAGCTCGCCGAATTCGAAGCCCTGCGCGACGTGCTCGAAGAGCAGATGTCCACGCCTCTCGAGGCGAGACAAACAAGCGCCGCTTAGGATCGAGTCGAGAAGCGAATCCCCAAGCGCCGGTAGAGGTTCGACAGCAGCCACATCGGGCCGATCATGAGAAATTGCAGATCCTTGAAGAAGGACGGACGTTTCTTCTCGATGGCGTGACCGATGAACTGGCCGATCCACGCCAATAAGAACAGCGTCGCGCAAATGAGCCACATCGGCGCCACGCCGTTGTGATTCACGGCATCTACCGACCAGAGCATGAGCGCAAGCAAGGGCAGGATGCCGAGCGCCAGCCGGACGGATAGAAGCGCGTAGTAGATGACCGCCGACAGCGTAATCACGGTGGCCCAGTTCGCGACAGGGATGGCCGCGCGAATGCCTGCGGGAAAAGGCGTGATCCACAAAAAGCCCAGCACGCACCACAGGATCACCGGCACACATATCCAATGCAGCGCCTCATTGGTTGGGTTGCGGTGACTCGAGCCGTATTCGTCCAACCATTGGTCAGCCGTGCGCATAGGGGGACCGTACGCCTTCACGGCTGTCAGTTCAAATCGCTTTACGGATTGAAGGGGTTTTTGGTGCCCCTCGCCGGCTGGTTATTGAGTTGGTCGAGCTCGCGCTGCTGCTGCGCCTCCATTTTATCGAGCTGGTCAGCCGTATAGCAGGTGGTGTCGCGCTGGATCCGGGAAGTCGTGACGAAATTCGACCGGCAGAACAATCGCTGCCCATCCTTGTCGACTACTTTGAGGTTGAGGTTTCTGGCCTGGGCTAATCGCTGAGCCTCGATAGCGGCGGTGGGAGCTGCAGCTGCTGGACTCGAGCGCGTTGGTGGGCCGGCAGGCTGACTTGCGCAGCCGCCGATGAGCATCGCCGTTACCAGCATCAGTGCACGCATGTCGAATATCACTTCACATAACGCGCAGCGCGAGGCAGGCCTGCACGACCCCGGTCACCGCGACGATGAACAAGACCATGCTGGTGAGGCCGCACATCATTGCACCGATCAGCCGTTTGTTGGGGTCCGCCATGTAGCCGCGCATATAGATGATTCGGCCGATCAACCAAATGAAGCCGATCAGCGGAGCGAGCCAAGCCCAGCCAATGGGATAGAACGCCGCCACCCACAGGAAGGGCAGGAAAATCCCCATCTGCTCCAATGTATTGAGTTGCACGCGATAGGCGCGGTCGAATTCCGGATGGCCGCTGGTCGCCGGCGCTTGGATCTTGTGCTTGGCGCGAAGATTGCCCACGCGGAACCCGGTGTAGAAATAGAAGAACCCGATCAAGAGCGTGACGATGGCCGTCCACAAGGTTGCTGGTATCATGATTTTCTCCCAAGTAGCCGCGTGTTCGCGATCTTCGTCAGCCGCGAGTATAGCGAGAAGCCTCATTTTTGAGGGATACCGCAAGGTCCGCGCCGTGAACGGCCATAAAAAAAGCCGCCAATGCTTCGGCGGCTTTAGTACCTACCTTGAATTTCTACGATCAGGCGACTGCCATCAAGCCCTTGAGTTTGCTGATGGCATTCGATTCAACCTGACGCACACGCTCCGCGGAGATGCCGTATTCATCGGCCAGCTCATGCAGCGTTGCTTTGTCGTCGGTCATCCAGCGGCGCTTCAAAATACTGCGGCTGCGCTCGTCGAGCTTCTCGAGCGCCATTCCCAAGCGGTCGGTCGAATCCTCTTCCCACTCGGCGCGTTCTACTTCGACCGCAGGATCGGCATTGCTGGCCGGCAAGTACAGGGCCGGCGAATAAGCCTCTTCCTCGTCGCTTTCCGGCGTCGGATCGAAGGACATGTCGCGCGCCGACAGGCGCTGCTCCATCTCCCGCACGTCGGCCACATCGACCCCTAGGTCGCGGGCAACCGCGGCCGTTTCCGCCTCCGACAGCCACGCCAAGTTCTTCTTCATCTTGCGCAGATTGAAGAACAGCTTGCGCTGCGACTTGGTGGTCGCCACCTTGACCAAGCGCCAATTGCGTAGCACGTATTCGTGAATCTCGGCACGAATCCAATGCACGGCGAAGGACACCAGCCGCACGCCCACCGTGGGGTCAAAGCGCTTCACCGCTTTCATGAGGCCCACATTGCCTTCTTGCACCAGGTCACCCATGGGCAAGCCATAACCCAAGTATCCGCGTGCAATGTGCACCACGAATCTCAAGTGCGAGAGCACGAGTTGCCGGGCCGCGTCTAAATCGGCCTCGGACCGAAACTTCACCGCCAGTGCGACCTCATCTTCCTTCGACAGGACCGGAATCTGGGACACGCGGTCTATATAAGAATCCAGGCTCCCAACGGGGCCTGCGAATACCATTCCTGTTTGTTTTGCGACTAAAGCAGCGGTCATTAATGCCTACCTCCGAGCGAATCATTCAGTCAAATCTACAGGCACAATAATAGCACTCTTAGGGTTAGAGTGCTAAGGCCGGGGCGTAGTTCGGTTCCCAGCTAATCATTTAAAAACATATACTTATGTCGGTTCGATCGCTCGTATATGTCGCGTCGCAGCAAGCCAGGAGCCCAACCAAGAAAGCGCGACTGCCAGGCTTAGAACACCCAAACCCACCACAAGTTTCAAGCCTTCGAGTCGAAAGTCGCTGCCGTACAAAAAAGCCAGCTGCGCGACCGGCCGAGCCAGGACCACGGAGGCGATGGCGACCAGGGTGAGGGCCAACAGACCCCCGCCCAAGCCGTACCAAATCCCGCTGTAAAGGAAAGGCCGCCGGGCAAACCCATCCGACGCTCCGACCAGTTTCATGACCTCGATTTCCGAGCGCCGGTTCAATATATCGAGACGAATCGTGTTGCTGACGATGAGCACGATTCCGACTCCCAACAGGCCGCCGGTGAGCAGCACCACCCGCCGCAAAAGATCGAGCATGGCGTGCAGGCGCTTCACCCAGTCGGTGTCGATCTGCACCGTCTGGACATCGCTCAAGGCAGCGATGGCGCCTTTCAGCGTCTCGGTGCCCTGCGGCGTGCTCGCTGTCAAAGTCGGCGTCACGACCAACGTATCGGGCAGCGGATTGTCGCTCAAGACATCCAATGCCTTGCCGAATCCCGAGTCGTTGCGAAAATCCGCGAGTGCTTGGTCCGCCGTGATGATGCGTACCGCGGCGACATCGCCGCGTGCTTTGAGCTGCTTGGCGAGGGATTGCACGCGGGCGGCGCCCGCCTTCTTGTCCATGTAGACCGACAAGTCGTAGGCCTCGTTCCAATTGCCGGTGGCGATGCGCGCATTCTGCAGCAGCAAGCTCAAGAACAGGGGCAATGCGAGCGCAACGGCGATGACGCCCATGGTCATCAACGTGGCGAAGGGCTGATGCATGATGCGGCCCAGCGAGCCCACCAACACTTGCGCATGCCGCGCGAAGTAGGCGCTGATGCTCATGGGGAATCTCCGCCAATGACCCGCCCTTCGCTCAGCACGATACGCCGTGCACCGACCCGGTCGATGAGGTGCACGTCGTGGCTGGCGACCACCACGGTCACGCCGACTGCGCTGAAGCGTTTGAACAGCTTCATGATCTCGAGCGCGAGTTCAGGGTCCAGATTGCCCGTGGGTTCATCGGCGATGAGCAATGCGGGCTTTGCGACCACGGCGCGTGCAATGCCCACGCGCTGCTGCTCGCCGGTCGACAGTTCCAACGGGCGGGATTTTTCCTTGCCGAGCAGGCCGACCTGATCCAACGCCGCCCGCACGCGCTTGTCGATTTCACGCCTCGGGACGCCGGCGATGATGAGCGGCAGCGCGACGTTGTCCGACACCGGCCGGTCATGCAGCAACTTGTGGTCCTGGAACACCACGCCGATGCGTCTGCGAAACTGCGGGATGCCGCGCGGCTTAACGCCCGCCGTATTCTGGCTGTTGACGATGACCTGGCCGCGTGTGGGGCGCTCGATGAGCGCGATCAGCTTGAGGATGCTGCTCTTGCCCGCCCCGGAATGCCCCGTCAAAAATGTCAGCGCGCCGCTTTCAATGTTGAATGACACGCCGGCCAGAGCCTCGCGTCCATTCGGGTAGCGCTTATGAACTTGGTCGAAACGAATCATGCGGCCGCGTCGCGGGGTTCCGACTTCAAAAGTGCCGATACGAATTCCGACGCCTTGAACACGCCGAAATCCTCGGATTGCTCGCCGACGCCGATGAAACGAATGGGAATCTTCAGCCGCTGTGCAATGGCCAGCACCACCCCGCCTTTGGCCGTGCCGTCCAATTTGGTGATGACCAAACCGGTGACTCCCAAACCCTTGTTGAATTCTTCCGCCTGCGCCACGGCATTTTGACCAATCGTTCCGTCGAGCACCAACAACACCTCATGGGGAGCCGTGGCATCCAAGCGCGCGAGTACGCGCTTGACCTTCTTCAGTTCGTCCATGAGATGAGTCTGCGTGTGCAGCCGGCCCGCGGTATCGGCGATCAGGACATCGATGTTGCGCGCGCGCGCCGCCTGCAACGCGTCGAAAATCACGGCGGCAGGCTCGGCGCCCGATTGCTGAGCCACGATCGGAACGTTGTTGCGCTCGGCCCAGACTTCCAATTGCTCCCGAGCCGCGGCGCGAAACGTGTCGCCGGCCGCCAGCATGACGCTCCTGCCTTCTGCGAGCAGGCGGTGCGCCAGCTTGCCGATGGTCGTGGTCTTGCCGGCGCCGTTGATGCCGACGACCAAGATCACGAACGGCTTGGCGCGGGGATCGATCACAAGCGCCTGCTCGACAGGCTCTAAGATTTGGGACATGGACTCCTGCAAAGCGTTCAGCAGCGCATCGACATCGTTCAGCTCTTTGCGAGCGACGCGCCTGCGCAGTTCCTCGAGGATTCTGGCGGAGGCCTCGACGCCCACATCGGCCGTGATCAGCCGGGTCTCGAGCTCATCGAGAATCTCGGCATCGATCTTGCGGCCCGGAAGCAGCTCCACGATGTCGGTGGTCAGCCAGGCAGGACCTTGATTTAACTTTGCGCGCAGGCGTTTGAAAAACCCGCGCACACTCGGGGTTTCGGCTTCGTTCGTCATGGGATTGGTATGATACCGGCAGTGGCTACCTCCAAGCGGGATTTACCGGCGCCGCCCGGGCGTAATTCGGTGCGCATCATCGGCGGCGTTTGGCGCGGCCGGCGGGTTCATTTCCCCGATATGCCGGGCTTGCGCCCGACACCGGATCGAGTCCGGGAAACCGTGTTCAATTGGCTGCAGCACTCCCTGCAGGGAACCCGCTGCTTGGATTTGTTCGCGGGATCCGGCGCCTTGGGGCTCGAGGCATTGTCCCGAGGCGCAGCGGAGGTGGTGTTCGTCGAACAATTCCCCGCCGCGTCGCGCACCTTGCAGGAGCAATTGGTTCGCTTGAGCGGCGAGGGCAAAGGGCGCGTCATGGAAATGGGAGCCGCGCGATTTTTGCGCACTCCCGCGAAACCCTTCGACGTCGCGTTCCTCGACCCGCCTTTCGGCAAGGACGCTCTGGCCGAATACATTCCCATGCTGGATGCCGGCGAGTGGCTGAAAGTGGGCGGCCTGGTTTACCTGGAAAACGAACGGATCGCGGGCGTTCCGGCGATTCCCGCTCACTGGGAACTGCTCAAATCGAAGTCGGCGGGCGAGGTGGGGTATCATCTGGCGCGCGTCAACGGACGGAAATAGCCAATGCACAAGAGAAATGCCGTCTACCCGGGCACCTTCGATCCGATCACCAACGGTCACACCGACTTGGTTAGACGTGCCGCCTCGATCTTCGATCGCGTGGTGGTGGCGATTGCGGCAAATCCGAACAAGGCGCCGATGTTCACGCTTGAACAGCGCGTCGAGATGGCGCGGGGCGTACTTTCCGACGTGCACAACGTCGAGGTGAGGGGCTACGTCGGGCTCACCACCGATTTCGCCCGGCAAAATGGCTTGTCGGTCATCGTGCGCGGCCTGCGTGCCGTGTCCGACTTCGAATTTGAGTTTCAATTGGCTAATATGAGCCGGCACCTCACCCCGGAAATCGAATCGGTATTCATGACGCCGCAAGAGCAGTACACCTTTATCTCATCGACGCTGGTCCGGGAAATCGCGGTGCTCGGCGGCAATGTCTCCGAATTCGTGCATCCCCTCGTGGAGATCGAACTGAAACGGCATCGCAAGCTTTGATCCTGCAAGACGCACCTCGCCTCGGGCGAGCATGGAAATACGTGTGGCCGCTCTTTGCCGGAGCGGCGTTTGCCATCGCGGTGTTGGCGGCCGCACCGCCGGCGCAAGCCGACAACGTTCCTGCCGCTCATCCCGCCGTCGCGGCGCATGCGGCCGCCGCCACGCATGCGGCCGCCGCCACGCATCCGGCCGTTGCGCACAAGGGCGCCATCGCGAGCGCCTATCCGCTCGCGAGCCAGGCGGGCCAGGAAATTCTCGCGGCGGGCGGCAACGCATTCGATGCCGCCGTGGCGGTGTCGGCGGCACTGGCGGTGGTCGAGCCCAGCAGTTCAGGCCTGGGGGGCGGCGGGTTCTACCTGCTGCACCGGCAATCCGACGGCTTCGAGACCATGGTGGATGCGCGCGAGAAGGCGCCGGGCGCGGCAACGCGCGACATGTACCTGGACAAGTCGGGCAATGAGATTGCCAATGCGTCGACCAACGGTCCGTTGTCGGCGGCCATCCCCGGCGAACCTGCCGCATTCGAGTACCTGGCGCGCAAGTACGGCAAATTGCCGCTGAAGCAGAGCCTGCAACCCGCCATCCGCCTGGCGCGCGAAGGATTCCCGCTGTATGCGCGCCTGCAATTCGCCATCAAGGCGAAACACGATATTTTGGCGCGCTCGCCGGACGCCGCGAAGGCTTTTTTCACGGCCGACGGCAACGTGCCTGAGATCGGCGCCATCATCAAGCAGCCGGAACTGGCCAATACCCTCGAGGCAATCGCAGCCCAAGGCGCCAAGGGATTCTATGAAGGCCGCGTGGGCCAGAATCTCGTGGCCGGCGTGCGCGCGGGCGGCGGCATTTGGACGCTCGAGGATCTCAAAAATTACCGCGTCGTCGAACGCAAACCGCTGGTCGGCGAATATCATGGTGCGCGCATCGTAACGGCGCCCCCGCCGTCATCGGGCGGCATCGCCGTGCTGGATTCGCTCAATATCCTTGACGGTTTCGATTTGCATGACGTGGATTCCGCCACGCGCAAGCATTTCGTCATCGAATCCATGCGCCGTGCCTATCGCGACCGGGCGATTTTCCTGGGTGATCCGGATTTCATCAAGATGCCGCTGCAGCAATTGATGAGTGTCGACTACGCAGCCGGCCAGCGCAGCAGCATTCGCGCCGACAAGGCCATGCCCTCGGATTTGTTGCCGGGCATCGAATCGGAGCCGAAGGGCATGAACACGACGCATTTTTCCGTGCTCGACGCCACCGGAAACCGTGCGGCCGTCACCATCACGGTGAATCTGTTCTTCGGCAACGGCTACATGCCGGCGGGCACCGGCGTGCTGCTCAACAACGAAATGGATGATTTTTCCGTCAAGCCGGGCACGCCCAATGTCTTCGGACTCATCGGCAACACGGCCAACTCGATCGCACCCAACAAGCGCAGCTTGTCGAGCATGTCCCCCACGTTCGTCGAGACGCCAAAGGGCATGATGATCATCGGCTCACCCGGCGGAAGTACCATCATCAGCCAGGTGCTGCTGGGAACCTTGAACTATGTGGACGGCATGAATGCGGCCGACATCGTCAAATACCCTCACTACCATCATCAGTACTTGCCGGATGAGGTCGCCTACGAGCCGGGAGCGTTGAGCGATGCTGAGATCAAAGAGCTGCAAGCCAAGGGCCACAAGCTCAAGTTGTCGACGCGCCAGTGGGGCAATATGCAAGTCATCACTTGGGACTTCGCCACCGGAAAAATCGAAGCAGCATCCGATCCGCGCGGCGAGGGTGAGGGGCTGGTTTACTAGGCGACGTTACCCGCCAACATGACGTTACGCGCCAAATTGAGGCTGCTCGCCAAAGCGAGAGCAGCTCAGCGCTGGCAGTTGGAGCACCAGTAGGTCGAACGCTGACCTTGAGTAAACTGTTTGACCGGCGATCTGCACACGCGACAGGCGAGTTTCGCGCGCTCGTACACGAATAATTTCTGCCGGAAATACCCGGGCGCGCCGTCGGCATTGACATAGTCGCGCAACGTCGTGCCGCCGATTTTAATGGCGGCGGTGAGCACGGCCTTGATGGCCTTCGCCAGCTTTTCCGCTTCGGCCCGGGTGATGCGGCCTGCGGCGCGTCGCGGCGAAATCCGTGCGCGGAACAGCGCTTCGCTGGCATAAATGTTGCCCACGCCGACGACAACTTGCGAATTCATGATAAGCGGCTTGATGGGCATCAAGCGCCGGCGCGTGGCCTTGAACAGGTACTCGCCGTTGAACTCGTCGCTCAAGGGCTCAGGCGCCAATTTTTTCAGCAGCGGATGTTTCGCGGGATCATCCGCCGTGAAGTGCAGGCTGCCGAAACGCCGCGGGTCGTGAAATCGCAGAACTCTTCCGCTGTCCAGAACCAGATCCCAGTGATCATGCTTTTTCGGAGGCGTGTTGCTGCCGACCAGGCCCAGGCTGCCGGACATCCCGAGATGCAGGATCACGGTGCCGGTCTCCAAACGGATGAGCAGGTACTTCGCGCGCCGATCGACGCTGCGGATGATTTGATTGCGAACCGCCGCTTCGAATTTTGCGGCAATCGGCCAGCGCAGGCGCCGGTCGCGCACGACCATGTCGATGATGCGATGGTCTACGAGAGCGGGCGCAATGCCGCGTCTCGTGGTCTCTACTTCAGGAAGCTCGGGCAGCGGCGGCGAGCCTCAAGCCGGGTTATTTGATCTTCGATTCTTTGTAAGCGACGTGCTTGCGGACCACGGGATCGAATTTCTTCGTCTCCAGCTTGTCCGGATGCAGGCGCTTATTTTTGGTGGTCGTGTAGTAGTGACCGGTGCCGGCGGATGAGACCAATTTGATTTTGTCGCGCATGGGAGTCCTTAAACCTTGATGCCCTTGGCGCGCAAATCCGCCACCACGACATCGACACCGCGCTTCTCGATGGTGCGCAAGCCGCGCGTGGATACGCGCAGGCTGACGAAACGCTTCTCGGATTCCAGCCAGAAACGGTGGCTATGCAAATTGGGCAGGAAGCGGCGGCGCTTGCGATTGTTCGCGTGCGAAACCGTATTACCCGTTTTGGGGCCTTTGCCCGTGACTTGGCAAACTCGCGACATGGCTAAACCTTTGAACTTGGAAGCTTTTACAGGAGCCGGGCTTTATACCAGGGTGGACTCGTCGCGGCAAGACCCGCAGCCGAATAACGGACCAGATTCAACGGGTTGCGGGACGGTCGACCCGATCGCTAGCGCGGGTCGCCGAGCACGGACCGGATCAGCTCGGTATCGGCATATTCGATGACGCTTCGAACCTGACCATCGCGGAAGGCAAACACCCAGCAGTAGGTGTTCTCGTATTTTCGCCCATCTCGCGTGACGTTCTCGCCCTGTCCCTGCACGGCAACCATATTGCCCTCGGCGATCATATGATGCGCATGGGTCCTGCGCGGCGGCGCCAGTACCCGCCGCAAGGGCGCGATCAAATCGCTCAAGATCGCAGCCTTGCCGCGATAGGTTTTTGACCAACCCGTGCTGCCGATAACAGTCCATTCCGCATCCTCGGCCAGGGCGTCCAGAAAGGGTTGGCCGTTGCCTTTGGCGGTTTCACCGAAGACGTACTCCAAACGCTTCTTGGGCGTGTCTGTCTGACGAGCACTCACCTCCGCGGCGCTCATGGTTATCGCTCCCAATGGCCGGGAACGAAACGCCACTGCGATCCCATAGGCTCCCATTGATCCGCAATCCAGCGGGCCTTGCCGCGCTCGACAATCCAACTACCCGACACCCAGCCATAAGATTGGCCGCTCCATTCCCAGTGCCCTGGCGCCCAAACATATCCATCGCGCGCATGCCCGATGTTTTCCGTGCGCAGCGGCGGCGGCGCGACGTCGCTGATGATTTCCGCGGCAACGGCAGGGCTAATCTTGAAGAGCAGGATCCCGTCGGCCAGGCAAACGCTCACTAGGAGGGCAATGCGTGCGAGGTTCATGTCTAGCTCCCATATCATACGATATGAACGAATCGTACCCTTATCGTATGGTTTGTCAACAGACAATAAGTTAAGTCCCCGAGACGGAGCTTCGGAGTAGGAGGATTAAATCGGGAGGCGGCGGGGAGGGCGGCGGGGAGGGGGAGCGGAGACTTACGCGCGGGCGAGAGCCCGGGCGCCAGCTATATGTGCGCGGGCAAAGGCACCCAGCTCAGATTCCATTTGAGCGGTGGTTTCACTCCTACCGGCAAGGGCCGCGCTGCCGAAGTAGAGCGCGCGGGCGAGCTGCACCGCGGTGGGCGCCAGTTGCGGATCCTTGGCCATCTCGGCACGCAGCATTTCCAGCATCTCAACATCGAGATTGGCAAAGATCTCGCCGGCCATGCTGTGGGTGTAGGAGAAAAGTTCGGCAGCATGGGGCGACCCGCGCACCAGCGTAAACACGGGGCGATGCTTGGCGACGACGGCTTCGGCGAGACGCTCATCCAGCGGCGCATCGGGCTTCATCAGCGCCTGCTCGACCGAGCCTCGTAGAATGCGCGCCATGCGCGCACACACCGCCAAGTAAAGCTCGTCCTTGTTCTTGAAGTAGCTGTAAAGAGTCGCCTTGGCTACATTGGCTTCGCGCGCCACCAGTTCCATCGTGACGGCGCGAAATCCCACCTTCTTGAACAGTTCCTCCGCCGTTCGAATCGCTCGCTTATAGCGGGCGTTTTCGTCGTTTACCGTGTCTTGTGCGGTGCTGGACATGAACGAATCATACGACAAGTGGCCACAATGCCATAACCATCAAGGCGTATCGACCACGGTGCGAAGCGTTCATGGCTCGGCATGTCGCGTGTTCCCTTGAATCACCCGTGCGCGAGCGATGTGCGAGAAGGCTGATTGCCCAAGACCGTTTTCGCCCAGCCTGTCGTATTTCGCGGCAATCGCGCTGCCGTTCAGATCGTCCAGCAGCAGAAGGCCGCATTCTTCAAGATCCCCGGGGAGAGTTTCGGGGTTGAATCCGGAGAGAAAAGGCTCGCCCATCGCCGCCACTCTTTTTTCCAGGTCGCGAAACGATTCTGATTGGGCGCGAAAGAGCCGCTCATCGAAGTACGTGAACACCAATTCGCTCCCGGCGGGCGTGCACGACGCGATCGACTTCAGCGTGCCGAGGTTTGCCGCGCGCGTCAGGTACATGGTCACGCCCAGCCAGGAAAAAAAGCTCAATTCCTGCGCACGAAACGCCGACCGCGATAGCGCGGCAGCCACGGTATCTTGGGATAGATCGGCCGCGATGAAATGCACCGATTCGGGCAGCGTGAGACCGCATTCGGCGATTCGCGCGACTTTCAGGCTCTGAGTGGCGGGGAAGTCGATTTCGAAGATCTGCAGATCCGCAGCGTAGGCAGGAAGGCGCAATGCGAAACTGTCGAAGCCCGCGCCGATCAAGACGTATTGACGAATGCCCCGGGTTACGGCGAGTTGCAGCGCATCTTCCGCGAATCGCGTTCGCGTGATGACATTCGCATACGCACGGCTGCGCCGCAGCGACTCGTCGACTATCGTGTCGGGCGAGGCCATCGCCATTCTCAGAGCGTCCGCGTCCATCCGGGCCAACGCAGCCTTGCGAAACATGTCGCGCGCCGATTCGGGTACGAGGCGGTCTCCCCACGGATCGTTGATCAGGGGATTTGGATCAAGCCGGGTATGAGCCGCGCGCATGAGCGATGTCGCCAGGGCGGTTCTGCTGGCAGCCAAATCCTCCATGGATTATTTCTTCGAACTTGGGTCGTCCGCCGGATTCACGTACGTGATCTTGAAGGGTCCCATCATATGGACCTGAACCACGGCGCCGGTTTCGGTCAACGCGAAGTGATGCATGTTCGCCTGAGCCACGCCATATCCTCCGGCCTTGAGCGTCTTGGACTGTTTCGCATCGAGCACATCGCCCATGCCGAGAGCTAACGTTCCAGATACGACGGTGACGTGTTCGTCCGTGGGGTGCCAATGCGGGGGGATCTTGTAACCCGCAGGCATTTTCAAGCGAATCGTAACCAGGCCCGTGCCCGCGGGATCGCCGGAGAGAACGGCCATTTTGGCGCCGGCGGGCAAGACCGGGGGCGCCGGTCCCCACTTGATCTCGTTAGCCTGCACGGGCCCAGGCATATCGGCAGCGTAGAGGGCGGCGACGCCGGATAGGGCCAGCAGCATCAATGATCTGACCAGGAAACGCTGTGAGTTCATTTTTTTGCTCCCGTGGGATTGTTACGCACGGCGAGTCTGCTCTCGGTTGTGGGGTGTTAGCAACGGCGCCTTCGGCTATCGCTCGACGGGGTCTATGCCGCAAGATAGCCGAGCCGACATCCGAGCCATGACTCAAACTCACATCCGCCCAAACAGGAACCCATTGCATGGCCTCAGGTGAAACGCGCGCGCTGAAACGCAGTATCGGTAACCGGCAACTGAGCATGATCGCCATCGGCGGGGCGATCGGCACCGGCCTGTTCTTCGCCAGCGGCGCTGCGATCGCCCAAGCCGGACCGGGTGGCGCGCTGCTCGCGTACGCGACCATGGGCCTGGCGGTTTACTGCATGATGCAATCCCTCGGCGAGATGGCAACCCAGTTGCCGATTCCCGGCTCCTTCGAAGCGTATGCCGAACGCTTTGTCGACCCCTCACTCGCGTTTGCCGTCGGCTGGAACTATTGGTTCAGCTGGGCCATCACACTGGCAGCCGAATTGGTCGCCGGCGCGCTCATCGTGCAGTTCTGGTTTCCGCACTCAAACTCCGCGTTGTGGGCCATGGGGTTCTTCGCAGTGCTGCTGGCATTGAATCTACTTTCGGTCAAAGCCTACGCCGAGGCTGAGTATTGGTTCGCTGGCATCAAAGTGGTCACGGTGATCATCTTCGTGGCGGTTGGTCTTCTGATGATCGCCGGCATGTTCGGTAATCACAGCAGCGGATTTCACAACTGGACGTTGAGCGACCCGAAAACGGGGACGCATGCGCCCTTCGTGGGTGGTTTTACGTCGATGCTGACGGTGTTCCTGGTGGCGGGCTTTTCCTTCCAGGGCACGGAAGGGGTTGGCCTTGCTGCGGCCGAAACCGCCGACCCCGGCAAGAACGTTCCCAAGGCGATTCGAACCGTGTTCTGGAGGATCCTGTTGTTCTACATCGGCGCGATCTTCGTCGCCGGCACCTTGATCAGCTACACCGATTCCAATCTGCTCAATGCGGATGAAACCCACATCGCGTACTCGCCCTTCACCATGGTGCTGCAGCAGCTGCCGAGGTTTGGCTACTACGCCTCGAACATCATGAATGCCGTGATTCTGTCCTCGGTGCTGTCTTGCGGAAACTCCTCCATGTACGTGGCCTCGCGGATGCTGCACGCCATGGCGCACAGCCGCAAAGCGCCGAAGCTGTTCGGCATGCTCAATGGCCGCGGCGTGCCGGTGCTGGCGCTGCTCGCTACAGGGTCCGTGAGTGCGATGGCCTTCTTCTCCACCGTGGTGGGCGACAAGAAGATCTATCAGTTGCTCTATAATGCTTCGAGCCTGAGCGGCTTTCTCATTTGGCTGGGTATCGCGGTGTGCCATTTGCGGTTCCGCAAAGCGTGGCTCGCGCAAGGCCGCAGCTTGGATGATCTGAAGTTCAAGTCCAAGTTCTACCCCTACGGCCCGTGGCTCGCGTTGGTGTTGTTCATCATCGTATTGTTCGGCGCCAACATCGGCGTTTTCCAGACCGCTGAATTCTCCTGGTTCGATTTCGTGACCGACTACCTCATCATTCCAACCGTGGTTGCCTTGTACCTCGGCCACAAACTTTGGAACAAGACGCATGTCGTGCCTCTCGAGGAGTGCAATTTCGATCAAGACTGAAATCATCCAGAGGAAGAGTATCCATATGAGCAAGACATACGTTGCAGGCCTGGTATCAGGATTTCTCGGCGGCATGATGGGGGCGTTCGTCCTCGGTCATTTCGGCGCCGGCTTGGGTATATCGCCGGCATCCGCCGCCCCGGCACAGGACGTGATTTCAGCGAGCAGAATTCGCATGTTGGACGCCAGCGGCCGGACGCGGGCCGAAGTGGCGATGTCGCCCGACGGCGCCCCAGGTCTTTTCTTCTACGATACAAAAGGCCGGAACCGATTGGTGCTGGGGCTGTATTCGCCCGCCGAAAGCGAATATCCATTCGTCGTGCTGAATGACACACACAATGAGGCGGCGGGTATTTTCCGGTTGTTCGGGGGCCAAGAGACACCCGTGGTGGTCCTCAAGAACAAGGGCGCGGACCGTTCGATTCTGGGCCTCAATCCGACATCGACGGACCCGTTTTTAGTCAACTATTCCACCGACCGCAAAAAGACCGCCGTGTTCGGCAGCTTTTGAGGGATTTGTGACCAGATCTTTTATCTTGGCGTGCGGTGCCATCCTCATTGCACTCGGCGCGGCATTTGTGGCGCATCAGGTACATGCTTCCAAGCGCCCGTACTACCTGATGATCAACGAGACCGGACAGCACGATTTCGATCTCGCGTTTCGCATGAGCTTGAAGCTCGCCGAAGGCAAATCCGGTATTGAGAATGCACTGGTACTGATGAACTCGCTGCCGCCGTCAAAGAGCATTGAAGAGGCGGCAGCGGAGATCTTCACGGGCATGCACATCGGTGCGCGGCGAAATGGCCGGGGCATTCTGTATCTTTACTCCGCCAAGGAGAATCTTTTCAAGATTGAAGTTTCCTACGCGCTGGAAGGGGAGATTCCGGATGCGTACTGCCATCGGCTGGAGGAGGCGGCGAAGACGTACATGCTTTCCGAAGTGCCGCAGGATTTCATCTCCGAGCTCGTCATCACGACGAATCTGCGCGGCATGGGATCGAAAGACCTCGGGGGCGCGGCCGCGCCGCGCTGGTTGCGCGGCGAGTTCCTGTCGGGCGGCGGCGGCTCGCTTGCGCAAGGGTACCGCCGGACACTGGCAGATTATCAAGGCGCCATTCGCAAGATGCCGGCCGAGGATTTGACAAAGTTCGAGCCGTCGTCGGACGCCGAAGAATCGCTGCGTCGCTATTTTGCCTCGCTGGCTTCAGGGATCGGCGATCCGCGCTTGCCGCTGTTGACCGAAGGCAGTCGGATTTTTCGGGTCATCGTGCCGCGCAACGAGGAGCAACAGCTGCGAATCTACGAATCCTTCCGCGGCGCCGGCGCCTATCGGATGCTGTACGCGGGCAGTCTCGGTCTCGCGGTGCCGGGACCCGAAAAATCCAATCTACCGATCGTGATGCGCCGGGGCTCCGACAATCTTTGGTACGTGGACGAAGCAAAAGTGTGGACTTATTTTCATCGCTTCGAGGACAACGTCAATTTCTTCGTCAAATACGCCGACAACCCTTTTCTCCCATCGCTCCGCTCGGAGCACGTTCCCAATATGGAGAACGCCATCTACGGCACCCATGCGCGCACGCCGGCTTTACCCGTCTATCCGTTTGCGCTCGGCGACGCAGTGCGATCCGCAGAAGCGAAGATTCTCGCGGCACCCGATGTCGCCGCCAACCACGCTGAGTTGGCGGACCTCTATCTGTTTGAAATGAATTGGCTGACGCGCGCGCTCGAACTTTATGAGAAGGCCTCAGCCCTGGCGCCGGAGAACCTGGCGTATCGCTGGCGTCTTGTCGATCTGTATCTGAATACGTCCCGCGCCGAAAAGATGCTGAGCGAATTCCGGTTCCTGGCCGACCATCTACCGGCGGACCGGGGAACTCAGGAATGGTACCGCGCGTACCAAAAAGCGTATGACTTCGGGAAGAATTGAGTCATGGGTTCATTGAATACCGCGCTCATGCAACACGGCTATGCGATCTTGGCCGCCATCGTATTTCTGGAGACCATTGGGGTGCCGGTGCCGGCAGCTGTCGCGCTGCTGATTGCGGGCGGCGCGGTTGCCCGCGGGGTCCTGCAAGCCCAGTACGTATTGGGGATAGCGCTGTTCGCGATGCTCGCGGGCGACACGTTGATGTTTCTCCTGGGCCGCTACACCGGCTGGTGGCTGCTGGGCCTGCTTTGCCGCATTTCCTTGAACCCGGAGGCCTGTATTTTGCGATCGGCGGATTCGTTCTATCGCCGCGGCAAGACTCTTCTGGTAATCGCCAAGTTCATTCCGGGCATCAATACCATGGCGCCGCCGCTCGCCGGCTGCATGAACATGCGATTGGCAACGTTTCTGCGTTTGGATGTGGCGGGCGCCGCTCTGTACATCGGTTCGTATTGCATCGCCGGTTATTTGTTCAGCGACGCGTTGGATGCGGTTACTCGTGGATACGACACCGTCAGCCGATCGGTCGGGTGGATTGTGATCGCGCTTATTGTCGGCTATGTCTTGCTGCGCGTGGGGTTGTGGATCAAGGGCCGCGCGCTGACCGCGGTCGCTTTTGCGAATCCCACCGACGCCGCCCGCGAAATGGCGGCCGGCGCGTTCGTATACGACGTTCGCAGCCATGGCTACTTCGATGCCAAGGCCATGCGCATCCAGGGTTCTCGCCGGCTGGACCCAAATGCACTTCACCAATCCGACGCGGAATTGCCGGCGGATGGGACCCTGTTTGTGTACTGCACCTGTGTCCGTCAGGCCACGAGCGTTCGTGTTGCGGGCGAGTTGCAAAGGATGCTGCAGGAGAAAAAGGTGCGCGTCACGGTGATTCGGGGCGGTCTGCGCGCCTGGGAAAAGGCCGGCCTGCCCATGGAGGCAATACCCGAGTCAGAGATGGCGGCTCTTCCGGTATTTGAGTAAGCAATGCAACGATAGCTATTCCGGCCCGACCCGATATACGCAGAGTTTGTTTCCCTCCGGGTCGCGAAAATAGGCCGCGTAGAAAGCGCTCGGCCCTTCCTCGCCTCGAACCCCGGGCGCTCCCTCGTCCGAGCCGCCGAGCTCCAATGCCTTTTTGTAAAGTGCGTCGACCTTTGCGCGGTCGTCGAGCGTCAATGCCAGCATGTTGCCGTTGCCGGGTGCTGCTTTCTTACCGTCGTAAGGCGGCGTGATCGCCAGCGCAGGCTTGCGCAGCGTGACGCCGTACATGGTAAAGCCATGCGGCGTCTCCATCAGGCGTTTGGCTCCGACCTCAGCCAGCAGCGCGTCATAGAACGCGAGCGCGCGGGGGAGGTCATTGGTTCCGATGGTGGCGTAGCCGAGCATGAGGTTCTCCTTTGACAGGCGCGGTTCTGACGAATACGATCATACCCATTCAAAGCCGCGCTCGCCGCGGCTTTTCCATTTGTACCGGGAGTATAAATGCGATGCTGGCCTCTTCAAAATTACAGACGATCGTTCTGAGCTCCCGTCTGGCCGAAGCCGAGAAATTCTATGGCGACGTTTTGGGACTCAAGCTCAAAGGCAAGTCTCACGGGGCCTTGGTCTACGATGTGGGCGGCGCGGACCTGCGCGTGTCGCCGGTGCCCTCCACACAACCATCACCTCACACGGTCCTGGGCTTTGCCGTTGTGGATCTCAGCGTAGTCATGACCGCGTTGAGCATGCACGGCGTCAAGTGGGAGCGCTTTGCACATTTTCCGCAGGATGCTGCCGGCGTTTTGGTCACGCCCGACGGCGCGAGAGTCGCCTGGTTCAGAGATCCGGACGGTAATCTGCTTTCCATCGTGCAATACGCTTGACGCCCTGCGGCATCATAGTGCATATACCGAGACATGCTGATCGACCGTAGAACCATGATAATCGGCGCGGCCACGTTGGCCGCCGTCAGACCTGCTGAGAGCGCCACGTCTGACGCAGCGGAGGTGCAGGTGAATACGCCGACTGAACGAGTACTGGGCATCGGCGGACTATTCTTTCGGAGCCGCGACCCCAAAAAATTGGCGCAGTGGTATCAACTCAATCTCGGGATTGACCCACGAGTATGGCAACAAGCCGCCGGCCCGACCGCATTCACTCCGTTTGCGATGGATACGGACTATTTCGGATCGAAGCAGCAAGGGTGGATGGTGAACTATCGAGTTCGAAGTTTGGACGCCATGGTCGCGCAGCTGCAGAAGTCCAACATTGAGGTGAAGGTGGATCCTGAAAAATATCCCTACGGTCGATTCGCCAGACTGCACGATCCGGAAGGCAATCCGATCGAGCTATGGGAACCGGCAAGCCCGGCATAACCAGGAGCTGGGCCACTCACGCCCCGGGTCAACTCCATATCTCTGCGGAGTTTGAGGTCAGCGCGCGGGCGATCGGCCATTGGCTGCCGAATGACAAATTAAAGCGGAGACGGCATGGCAGAAGGGACGCAGATTGGAATAACTGGGGCACGAGGGTGCGACACCCGAGCTCAAAGGATCCGAGTGAGTCCACGGCGGCCGCGTTCGCGGACGGGGATGAGGCGCGCGCGAGTCGCCTGCCTGTGACGGCCTTTGGCCTAGGGCGCGGAAAGGTTTTCCCGGCAAAGCGCGCCAGTTCGCTTCTGAATCCCCTGCGCCGACTGATCCAGTCCCCGACGCGCACAGTCGAGCGAATGGCCCTTGCACCGACGGACGCCGTACTCGAAATAGGCTGCGGGCCCGGCTATTTCAGCCGTGCGATTGCAGGCGCAGTGCCGAAGGGCTCATTGGTGTTGTTCGATCTGCAACCTGAGATGCTGGAGATTGCTCGGCAAAGATTGTCGGACTTCCCAAATATCCGCTTCACCCAAGGCGACGCCTCCTCCTTGCCTTTTCCCGAGGCGTCATTCAACGCTGTGCTGCTGGTTCTCGTGCTCGGCGAAGTGCCTGACCAGGACCGTTGCATTGCCGAGGTGGCGCGCGTGCTTGTGCACGGTGGCAGTGTGACATTTGCGGAGAGTCGCAGAGACAGTGACTTCATTCCCTTTGGGAAGCTGCAAATACGCGCCGAGAAACACGGGTTGCAGCTGGCGGAGAGGCGCGGTCCCGGTTGGGAATATACTGCCCGGTTTCGAAGATCTTGACCCCGCTACCTCACTTACAACCGCATGCGGTGATCCAATGTCATGTCATGGCCCTATCTCCGATAGTTAGGACAGCGCCAAGCTACTCGTCAGTCAATACAAATGTGGAGTAGAAGAGCTGGATAATGGCGCTACGAAGCAGCGCCACCATCCGCACTCCACACATCAGATGAGTCCAGGTTCCGCAAAAAATGGAGAGCGCAACATTTTTCGCTGAATCGGGGCTTCTCTAAAATATTGAGTGGTGCATGCGGCGCCCCAGCTTTCCGGCGACTTGTCGCAGCGAAGCTCAACATTTAGATGGCCGTGCTGGCGGCGTGTTCTTTAGATCGGACTACTTAAATCTGCCGTCTGCGAGAAACTCAGTCAGCAGGCTATTGACGGCTTCGGGCTGCTCTTCGGCGACGGAGTGTCCCGAGCCGTCTACCAAGCGAATGCCCTTAAGCTGCGTACATACCGAATGCATACCTTCGAATGCGCCTGGACTCTGATAGACCGCCCACTCTTGCGAGCCCCCTATGTAATAGGCGGGGACATCGATTGTTCTACCGGCAAAAGCATTGAGCTCACCGTCCAGCCCGGGATCGAACTCGACGCGGTAGTAGTTCAGCCCGCCCTGGAACCCAGTCCTCTTGAATTCTCGGGTATAAACCTGGAGGTCGGCTTCCGTCATCCAGCTGCAAGCAGCGATCTCCGCCGGTGAAGGCTGGTGTTCTGCCATCGTCGCCGAGATCCCCTTGTTCAAATCCATGATGTAGTACGTGGGCATCTTTGCAAGCTCCAGCGCCGCCCATGCTTTCAAGGGGAATGGCTTGTTTCCCTTCCAGTCAGCGCTCTTGAAGTAATACCATTCGCGCAAAAGATCGTGCACGCCTTGGGGCGCATGGCGCAGATCCTCGTTCGCACCGCGTGTAGCGCAATACATGGCGTAATGCTTTCGCGGCCGCGGCAGGGCAGCCAGTTGCTTTTGTATGTCCACTTCCGGTGCGGCGGTCGAATGTCTGTCCGCCGTTCCTAGAGGCATACCAGGTGCGTCCAAAAAAGGCGTGCTCATCGATATGACTGACTGAAAAACATCGGGACGCAAGCGGGCGCACCACTGAGCCGTCGGTCCGCCCCAGTCGTGCCCCACGATTGCCGATACGTTCTCGTAGCCCAGGGCGCGGATCAGGCCGAGAACGTCGCCGACTCTGTTCAACATCGAATATGGCAACAGATCGTCATCGAAAGTTACCGCCTTGGAGGCGCTCAGCCCGTAACCGCGCAAGTCCGGTGCAACCACATGAAAGCCGGCGCGCGCGAGTGGGAGCAACTGATGGCGCCAGCAATAAGCAAGTTCCGGAAAGCCGTGCAGAAGTACGACACAAGGCTTGCCGGGCGTCTCAAAGCCGGCCTCGAGAATATGCAGGACTACACCATTGTTGGTGTCTACGCGTCGGGAACGTACGCCCCGCGGCAGGGTACTCCTCCCATACTCAACGCTGTCGTTTGCAATGGCGCCAGCGCTGCTCCGTTGTATGTCATTACCGAAGGCCAAGGTAGTGTTCGCGGCAAACCAGCTCAACGCCTGCAGGAAATGCCGTCTCGAAATATGGCTGTGAGTTATGTTCACTGGTTCCATCTGCTCTGTGCGATTACGGAATCGCGTTTGCTGAGCATCGTAGCGCATCCACTGGGGGCTGACGCAGACGTTCATGATGCCCTCCGCAACCGTGGTTGGAGGGCGGAACGCTGCGCCGGAAAGGAAAAACTATGTGGAGTAGAAAGAGCGGATGATGGCGCTACTCGGCATCGCCACCATCCCAAATCCACATATTAAATAAGTCCACGTTCCGCCAACGACACGCACGCGCCGTCGCCGACGATGATGTGATCGAGCAATCGAATGTCCACCAATGCCAGCGCCTCTTTCACGCGCTGCGTGATGAACTCGTCGGCCTGCGAGGGTTCAGCCACACCGCTCGGATGATTGTGCGCAATGATCACCGCGGCGGAGTTGCGCTGCAGCGCCAGCTTGACGATCTCGCGCGGATGCACGCTGGCGCCGTCGATGGTCCCGCGAAACAACTCCTCGAACTGAATCAGCCGGTGGCGTTTGTCCAGATACAGGCAGCAGAACACCTCGTGTTCCAGATCGCGCAGCCGCGCGGTCAGAAAATCCCGGGTGGCCCGGGGACTCGATAGCGAAGGGCCGGCGCGCAATGTCTCCGACAGCTGCCGCCGGGCGATCTCGACCGACGCCTGCAATTCCGCGTAGCGAGCGGGTCCCAAGCCGGGCTCGGCGCAAAATCGCTGCCGGTCGGAGGCAATCAGCTTGCGCAGCGAGTGGAAGCTCTTGAGGACCTCGCGGGCCAGGTCGAGCGCGGAGCGGCCGGCGGTACCGGTTCGCAGCAGTATCGCCAGCAACTCCGCATCGGAGAGCGCCGCGGCGCCTTTCTCCAGCAGCTTCTCGCGCGGTCGTTCGTCGGCGGGCCAATCCCGAATTGCCATGGGATCAGCATGATCACCGGCGGCGTAACTCTCCAGCGCCATTTCGGGGGCGAGCAACGAGATTGGCAAACTAACCCTCGCCGACTTCATTTTCGGCGGCCACCGGCTCCGGAGCTGTTTCGCGTTGGAATCTAATGTACATCTCAGGATCGAAGCGATTCGCGGAGAAAATGGCACCGAACGGAAGCACCTTCTTAAATTGGTCCAGCGCGTCTTCTGTGAATCCTGGTTCCTTTACCATTTCGTCGTACACCGTGTCATAGAAACTCGTAAACGACAGTTCCTTCGTGTCTTTGTCTCTGTAGCCGCTCGCGTACGGTAGGATCTGAATGAACGAATTAGGTGCGAGGGGATTCGCCGCGATTGAATCGACTTTTCCAACGTAGAACTTTCCGTCCGATAGAGTCACTAGGATGGACGCATTGCTTTCCGCGGAGTTGAACAGGAATCTATCCATCGCGTCTGAATTTCCCAACCGGTGAAAGCGAGCCAGTCCGGTTTTGTAGGGGATCAAGAGATTCAGCGGAAACCAGCCGAATACTCCTAACACCAGGGCAATCGTCGGCGCGCCGCTGTCCTTGATGGGGCTGAATTGCTGCCAAATGCTGTTGAATTCAACGCCATCCGCGGCTGACACGGCCACAACTAGAACCAAAATGAGCAGGAACCACGATGCACGAAAAACTGCCAGATGAAATCGGATTCCCGTATAGGTGCTTATGGTCCATGCGAACATTGCTACGGTCAGCGAGACACCAACACCTGCCGGCCCCCACGCACCGCAGTTGGGCGCACTTCGCGCTGTCGTCACAGCAATCGCACCCAGAGAAACACTCAACAGAAACAGCCAGACGCCTCTCGGGCTCCCTATAAGATTTGAAATTTTGCGTTTGGATTCCTCCCAAGCACACCCAAATAGAGCGATGCCGCCTATCAAGCCCAGAGCCGGCACGGTGCTCATGGAAGACCCGAGAAACTGATCGCCGTGTTTCTCGACCTCGGGCGCGCCTAGGATGAGAAGACGGGAAATCAGTAAGAGCACAAAGCCGCACAGGGCCGATCGCAATAGCAGATGGTGGCCGACCGCACGAACAGCGCTGTACGCGGTAAGACTGAAGCGGGTATAGAAAACATAGCCGCCGATGAACGGCAGCGTCAGTAGATCGAATTGCAAATGCCGTCACTCCCTGACAAGGCTCGCAAACCTAGCCGACTTTTTTGTTCTCCGGCTTAGGGGCGCTGTTGTTTCGCGTAAAGTCGCGAAGCTCTTTTATCTGCCCTATTTCCTTCTGGCCGGCATTCGATTTTAGAAAACCACCCACATCTACGGTAACCGATCCCGAGGACGTAACCGTAACGAATCGCCCGGCATCGGCGTTTTTCAGTTTGCTCATGGTAGGTTCCTTCCCTGACAGCCCATCGTTCGCATAGTGCGTTACTTTGCGCCAAAAGTTGAGACCTGATCGACCATTCTTAATGTTCCACGTCATTTGGCGAACCCGAATCGTCGTATTGGGGTTCCCCTGAGCTATCTCAAGCCGCGGATAGTCTCCAGAACTGTGCTACATAAGAACGGCCAATCCCGAATTGCCATGGGATCAGCATGATCACCGGCGGCGTAACTCTCCAGCGCCATTTCGGGGGCGAGCGCAGAGATTGACGCGCCCCGGCGATCCGCCCCTGCGCCGGCTCAGCTGTGCCCGGAACTCCCGAATCCCCCCGCGCCGCGCGCGGTCGCCGAAAAATCTTCGACCACTTCGAAGACAACCTGCACGACCGGCACGATCACCATCTGCGCGATCCGATCGCCGGGGTTGATGGTGAAGGCCTGCGTGCCTCGGTTCCAGACCGACACCATCAGCGGCCCCTGGTAATCGGAGTCGATCAAGCCGACCAGATTCCCCAGCACGATGCCGCTCTTATGACCCAGGCCGGAACGCGGCAGGAGCATGGCGGCAAGAGCAGGGTCCGCGATATAAATTGAGACGCCGGTCGGTATCAATTCCGCGCTGCCGGGCGCCAATAGGAGCGGCGCATCGATGCAGGCGCGCAAATCCATGCCCGCCGAGCCGGCGGTGGCGTGCTGCGGCAATGGAAATTCGCGCCCGATGCGCGGATCCAAGATCCGCAGCTTGACTGTGCGCTGCATCAGGCTTCTAAACTCGACGCGGACGACGGCCGCGCACACGCTCGCGGGGCAGAGCCGCGGTAGTTCTGCGCTTTCGCGCGCCGCGGCGCGGACTGCCGTCCGGCGGTGGCAGGCGCTTCGCAATGAGCGCGATGAGTTCGCGCGCCACGTCGATTTTCGGTCCGCGCGCCACCTCCATTTTGCCGCCCGGCCAGATCACGATGAGCGCGTTGTCCTCGCAATCGAACGCGATTCCATCGCCGACTTCGTTCGCGGCGATCATGTCGAGCTTCTTGCGCTTGAGCTTGATGCGCGCATTGTCCTCGACGTCATTGGTTTCGGCCGCGAAGCCCACCACGAACGGACGCTTCGCCATGTCGGCCACCGACTTGATGATGTCGGGCGCGGGTTCGAGCTCGAGCTTCACCGAACCGCCTTGCTTCTTGATCTTTTGTTTGGCCACGCTCACCGGCTGAAAGTCGGCGACGGCCGCGGCCGCGATAAATATGTCCGCATCGCCCACCTGCCGGTGAACCGCGGCGTACATGTCACGCGCGCTTTCCACATTGATGCGCGTCACGCCCATCGGCGTCTGCAGCTGCACGGGTCCGGTAACCACCGTGACATGCGCGCCGGCCTCGCGAGCAGCTTCGGCCACCGCGAATCCCATTTTTCCCGAACTGCGGTTGGTGAGATAACGCACCGGATCCAAGCGCTCGCGCGTCGGGCCGGCCGTGATCAGAACATTCAGGCCCGCCAAAATCCCCGCATTGACCGGCGGCGCCAGCACGGCTTCTGAAAGCTGGATAGGTTCCCACATGCGGCCGGCGCCGACTTCTCCGCAGGCCTGGTTGCCGGACGCCGGCCCGAGGATGCGAACTCCGCGCGCAATGAGCGTTTCAACATTGGCGCGCGTGGCTTTGTTGGCCCACATGACGCGGTTCATCGCCGGGGCGAGCATGATGGGCGCTTCGGTCGCCACGCACAGCGTGCACAACAGATCGTCGGCGCGGCCGCCCGCCAGGCGCGCCAGGAAATCGGCGCTGGCCGGCGCAATCAACACGATCTGCGCCCAGCGCGCCAGTTCGATGTGGCCCATGGCGGCTTCCGCCGTGTTGTCCCACAGATCGCTGCGGGTCGGACGGCCCGACACGGCTTGAAACGTCATGGGCGAGACGAAGCGCTGCGCGGCGGAGGTCATCACGACTTGAACGTCGGCGCCGCGTTCGATCAGCCGCCTGACGAGGTCCGGGCTTTTATACGCGGCAATGCCGCCGGTCACCCCGAGCAAAACTCGCGTCTTCGGCGTCATTGAATGTGCTTCAACTCTTTGAAGCGATCGATGTCGCTTTCGAATTGAATGCTCATCGATGATTCTTCGGCGCGTTTCTGTTGCAGGTTTTGCTGCTGCGTGCGCATATCCGTGGTGAGCCGCACCAGATCCTCGGCCATTTGATCCGGCATGGGCGGGGCCTTGGGATCGTCGCTATAGGGTCTGTAGCGCAGGATATCGGTGCGCATTTTCTTCATGCGGCCAGTGAGGGTCTCGAGAAATTGATTGGTCACCTTGATCTGGTCCGCCACCAGCTGCACGCGCTGGTCGCGCAGACGTTCGATTTCCTGCACAGATGCATAGGTGTTCAACAGGTTCTTGTCGCGGGTCTGATTCTGCTCTGCCTCGAGTCGCTTGCGCTCGTCGGCTGCCATTTGCTGCGGCGTTTTCTGGGCATCGCGATGGTCTATCTCATAACCTTTCGAGTTGAGGATATGCTGTTCCTGGGTGGCGTATTCCGGCGGGACGTGATCGCCGTAGTGCGTCACGCCGGCGGAGTCCACCCACTTGTACAGGACCCTGCCGTTATTCGCAGGGCCGGCGGGCGGGGCGCCTTCCGCCACCCTTAAGGCAAGCAGTGCACATACGCAAAGGATCCAAGCGACATTCTTCAAGAATCTATCCTCGAGATGAAGCGGCCGCCATTGTGAGCGGAGCGGGCGGCGTTTTCTAGGGGCAATTCCTCAGTCTGCGAGGCCATACCGCTCGCGATACCGTCTCATGTTCGACAGGTCGCCCGCTTCGCCTACCTGAGAGACATGGTGCATGAGGTCGGCCAGATTGACCACGGAAATCACCGGTATCCGGTACTGGCTGCGCACCTCTTGCACTGCCGAAAAGTCACTGCCGGACGCGCGTTCCTGGCGATCCAGCGCAAGCAGCACCCCCGCAGGCGTGGCCCCGGCCCCCCGGATGATATCAATGGACTCGCGAATGGCCGTCCCTGCCGTGATCACATCGTCGACGATCAAGACTCGGCCCTGCAGCGGGGCCCCCACGATCTTGCCGCCCTCACCGTGGTCCTTGGCCTCCTTGCGATTGAAGGCAAAGGGCGTATTGCGCGCATGCCGTTCCGAAAGGGCCGCCGCGGTAATGGTCACCAGAGGAATGCCTTTGTAGGCGGGCCCGAACAGCATGTCGAATTTCAAGTCCGAGGCCGCGACCGCGGCCGCGTAGGCGCGCCCCACCGCGCCGATCGCGGCGCCGGTGTTGAATAATCCGGCATTGAAAAAATAGGGACTTTCGCGCCCGGACTTGAGCGTAAAGCTGCCGAATCGCAGAACGCCCAGTTGCACGCACAGGTCGATGAACTCACTTTGATACGCCAAGGCCATGGGGACTGATATTATCGTGCGCGATGCACATCGTCACGACTCCTGCCTCCCCTTGACCGAATCGACCAAGCCCACACTCCTGCAGGCGCTGGGCGACAAGCGCATCATGGCGGTGCTGCTGATGAGCTTCGCCTCCGGGCTGCCTTTCAATTTGTCCGGATCCGGATTTGCCTTTCAAGCGTGGCTGGCGTCCGAAGGCGTCAACTTGAAGGCCATCGGCTTCTACTCGCTCGTGGGTTTGCCCTACATCTTCAAATTCTTGTGGGCGCCCTTGCTCGATCGCTACCTGCCGCCTCTTCTCGGCCGGCGTCGCGGTTGGATTGTGGTCTTCCAGGCCTGCTTGGCGGTGGCCATCGGCGTGATGGGCTTCAGTTCGCCGACCCAGGCCCCGTATTTCCTGGCCGCCATCGCGCTGCTCGTGGTGTTCCTCTCCTCCTCGCAGGACATCGTCATCGATGCTTATCGCGTCGACACCATTCCCGCGAGCGAACGCGGTATCGCCGCTGCCGCCGCGGCCTTCGGCTACCGCACGGCATCGATCCTCGCGAGCACGGTGCTCGTGCTCATTGCCGCACACACCAGTTGGCACGCGGCTTTTCTGGTCATCGCCGTGATCATGGCGGCGACCATGCTATCCACATTCTGGGCGCCTGAGCCCCTGACGCCGGGCCAGCCGCCGAAGACCTTGGCCGATGCGGTATGGCATCCGCTGCGCAACTTGATCAGTCAGAAGGGCGCGTGGGGATTTCTCTTGCTGGTGCTGCTCTATAAAGCGGGCGATGCCTTTGCCTTGAGCCTGTACAGCGCCTTCATGATCAAAGGCGTCGGGTTCTCGCTCGACGAGCTGAGCATCGCCGGCAAGGCCAACATGACGGTGTCCACCATCATCGGCGTAACCTTGGGCGGCTGGATTTACATGCGCTGGGGGATGTTTCGCTCCTTGCTGGTCTTCGGCATCGGTCAGTCGCTCACGAATTTGCTGTACACGGTGCTGGCGTTGTCCGGCAAGAAGCTCTGGCTGATGGCGCTTGCCACCACGCTCGACACCGGCGTCGGCGGCATGGGGCAGGCCGCCTTCGTGGGATTTCTCATGTCTCTGTGCAACTCGAGTTTCAGCGCCACGCAGTACGCGCTTCTCTCCGCCATGGCATCCATTCCACGGGTCACCACCGGCGCTATTGCCGGTACGCTGGTTTCCGTCATTGGGTGGCCGAAATTTTTCGTCGTGACCTGCCTCACGGCGGTGCCGGGGCTCATCCTGCTGGTGATTTTGCGCCGTCCTTTGCAGGAGCTAGCGGCCCGCGACGTCACCGACGCGAAGCGCTGATCAGCGGCGCAGTGTGCGCTCGTGCGGATTGGACCATGCCGTTCTGGCGTTGTCCTCGAACTCGCGGCCCAAGTCTTCGGCTTCGACATCGACAGCGCCCGACCAATCTTCCGGTGCATCGGCAACCTCGATGAGATCGTCGCGCAGATGTTCGTTCCAAGAATCGAAATCCATTTCCGCAACGGTGCCATCAAAGTATTGAATCTCGATGGTCTCGTCTTGATGATCGATCGCCACGACCTCAAAGAGCTCGTTGGTACCGCCCCGGTACCATTCGCCAACGATCGGCCTGATAACGTTCATCGCCGCCTCCGTCTGCTATGCTCTCCACTCAATTCAACTCCCAATGAGCCTTTCGCGCAATATGTAATTTTTGCGCGCAGCAACATTACATGGTCGAACAGCTCATCAAGTTTTTTGTAGTCTTTTTCGTGGTGGTCGAGCCCATTTCCCTGATTCCTCTGTTCGCCGGACTGACTGAAGGGGCGAGCGCACGCTACAAGAAAAAAATGGCCGGCAAAGCGGCGGCGATTGCGCTGATCATCTGTGTCTTGTTCGCCCTGGTGGGCGCGAAGTTTCTCGACATCATGGGCATCTCGTTGAGTTCGTTTCGAATCGCCGGCGGAACGCTGTTGTTCTTGATCGCCCTGGAAATGGTTTTCGCGCGCACCTCGGGCACCAAATCGACCACTCCCGAAAAAGAAGAAGCCAAGACGCGCGACGACATATCCGTGTTTCCGCTGGCGTTTCCCTTCATCGCAGGTCCGGGGGCGCTGGCCACCATCCTGCTGACTTCCGGCGAGCTGTGGGGGAAACCCCTGCAGTTCACCGCCTTCTTGGGAGTGGTGTTTTTCGTGATGGTGGTTTGCTGGCTGCTGATGCTGGCAACGCCGCGGCTGATGCAGGTGTTCGGCGTCACCGGCGCCAATGTCATGAGCCGGCTATCGGGCGTGATCCTCGCCGCGCTTGCCGTGCAGTTCATCGTCGACGGCATTCGCGGCAGTTTTCTCGCCTCTTGAATAGGCCAGATCCCATACGCCGTGACCCAAGCGCTCGCCGCGCCGCTCGAAGCGCGTCGGGGGTCTGAACTCGGGCCGCGCCACAAAGTTGCGGTCCGGACTCAATGATCGAAGCGTCGGATTCGCGTTGCAGACCGCCAGCATTTGCTCCGCATATTCCTGCCAATCGGTGGCAAGCCTCAAGGTACCCCCCACGCGCAGCTTTGCCGCGACAACGGACACGAATGCAGGCTCGATCAGGCGCCGCTTGTGATGACGCTTCTTGTGCCACGGGTCCGGAAAGAACACCAGCACCTCATCGAAGGATTGGTCGGCGATCCGATCGCGCAGCACATCCACCGCATCGTCGCAGATGACACGCAAATTCTTCAAATTGCCTTGATGCGCCCGAAGCAGAAGCCGCCCGACTCCTGAACGGTGCACCTCGATTCCAAGGTAGTCGATATGGGGATTGTTCTCCGCCAAGCTCCCAATCACTTCCCCGGCCCCAAAGCCGATCTCGAGACAGCATGGCGCACTCCGGCCGAAGGCGGCGGCAAGGTCCAACGCGGCCGCGCCGGATTCGATGCCGTAGGTGGGCCATAGGTCGGCGAGCGCCCGTTCCTGTGCGGGCGTGGTGCGGCCGGCCCGCAAGACGAAGCTGCGAATGCGGCGTTGTGTCTGCATCGTTGCAAAGTGTGCCTGATATCATGGCGCGATGCGCAATACCTGCCTCTTGGCCGCCGCAGTCCTGGTGATATCCGGCTGTGCCGGATTGCCGCGGCATGTCGAAAAGACGCGGTCCGTGGCCTTTCAGGAGCCCGGCACCACCACGCTGGGCCGCATCGTCGTCAGCGACGAAGTCGGCAAAAATCTTTCCGGCATCAGGCTGCTGTCCTCGGGCGATGAGGCGTTCGCGAGCCTCATCGCGCTCGCCGACCATGCCGAACGAACGCTCGACATCCAGTACTACATCATTCATGAGGATGAATCCACGCGGACACTGCTGCATCACGTACGCCTGGCGGCGGATCGCGGCGTGCGCGTGCGGGTGTTGGTCGATGATCTGAATACGGCGGGAGAAGACCGGCGTTTCTTGCATTTGAGTTCGCACGCCAATGTCGAGGTGCGGGTCTTCAATCCCTTTACCGCCGGAAGATTCTGGACGTGGACCCGCTTCATCGCCTCGGCCGCGAATATTCGGCGCATCAATCATCGGATGCACAACAAATTGTTCGTCGCCGACAACGCGCTCGCCATCACCGGCGGCCGCAACATCGGCGATGCGTATTTCACGCTCGATCCGCACAGCAATTTCGTCGATTTGGATGTGGTCGCGGCCGGATCCATCGTGCCGGAGCTATCCGCGTCGTTCGATGAGTTCTGGAACAGCAAGTACGCCTTCCCGATCGGCTCGGTGGCATCCCCGATGAGTGCCGAGGACGCATCGGCGCCGCTGGTGGAACCCGCCTTTTCGGTGAACGCCAGTTGGCTGGAGCTTGAACTCAACGCGCGCGATGTGCAGCTCACCTGGGTGCCGGCGACGGTGCTGGCGGATCAACCGGCCAAGATCGCGAGTGAGATCTCCCCCGAGGAAGAAGTCACGATCGCCAATGACATCATGGCCTTGATGAAATCGGCGAATCAAGAGCTCATCATCATGTCGCCGTACTTCATACCCGGAAAGCAGGGCGTCGCATTGATCAGCGACTTGGTCGCTCGCGGCGTGCGGGTGCGAATTCTGACCAACTCCCTGGCCTCGACCGACTCGCCGCTGGTGGATATCGGCTATGCGCGCTATCGGGTGGCGCTGCTCAAGCTCGGCGTCGAGCTGCGCGAAATGCGCCCGAAACTCGGGCAGAGACACGCTCGCTTCCATCCTTTCCGCAGCTCGAATGCGAGCCTGCATGCCAAGGCCCTGGTGATCGATCAGAAAATCGTCTTCATTGGGTCGTTGAACATGGACGAGCGCTCGGCCAGGATCAACAGCGAGCTGGGACTGGTGATCAGCAGCGCCGACATCTCGCGGCAGGTCACCAGCCTGCTGGATGACCTCAGCACGGACAGCAGCTACAAGCTGCAATTGGATGCCAACGGTCACGTCGAATGGGTGAGCGGCGAGCCCGGGGCGCAGAAGATCTGGCACACGGATCCGGAAACCAGCCGAACCGAACGGGTTTGGCTCAAGATTCTCTCGCCGTTCGCACCTGACGAGCTGCTCTGAATCCGAGTCTGATCGGCTAGGATATTCTCAAGGTGCTCAAGTATTCCTTCACCTTGCCGCGAAACCCTTCGCTGCTGGTCACGGTGGCGCCGCCGGCCAGGACCAAAATGAAGTCGCCCCGCAAGGTGCGATTTACTTCTTTGACAAAATTCAGGTTGACCAGGCAGGAGCGGCTGATGCGCAGCATGGGCTGGGAGCGCAGCGCCAGTTCCGCCTGCTGCAAGGTGCTGCGGGCGTGGAAATTGTCCTTGCCGACCCGGATGATGACGTAGTTGCGGTCCGCTTCGATCAATTCCACCTGGGTCACGTCGATGACATGCAAATGTCCGCCGAACTCGGCGAGCAGACGCGGTTTCTCCTCGCCCGGCGTGCGGGCGCCGCGCTCCAATTGCGCGAGCAGTCCTGCCAGCAAGGTCTGCCGTTCGGCGTTCGAGCTCAAATGCCGCGGACGCACGCGCGCCAGGGTTTTGCGAAACCGTTCCTGATCGAAGGGCTTGAGCAGGTAGTCTACCGCGCACACCTCGAAGGCCTCGAGCGCATAGGTATCGTAGGCGGTGACGAACACCAGTGAAGGCAGCTGCGAGGGCTCCAGTGCCCGCGCCAGGTCAATGCCGTTCAACGGGTCCATTTGGATGTCCAGGAACACGAGTTGCGGCGGCGTTGTGCGAATGGCGGCGAGTGCGGCCGCGCCGTCGCCGAATTCGCCCACCACACGTAGATCTCTTTCCGCCTCGCAAAATTCGCGCAGCGTGCGGCGACCGGCTGCCTCGTCGTCCACGATGATGACATCCATCATGTGCCGACGAGGGTCGTGGTATGCAATTTGCCGCCGACCGTGACCTCGCGCATGATGGGAGGCGACTCGCGTATGGCCGGCATGCTGATTTCGCTGACCCATTCGCTGCCATGAGCGCCGGCGATGAGGCTGGCACGTCCTTCGAATTGGACGGCCATGCGCTCGCGCACATTCTTGAGACCGATTCCGTCCGCTCCCATGGCTCTGTCCGCGCACATCGAGTTAGTGACGCGCAGCAAAACCGTATCCTCGGTCAGCGTCACGCCCACGCTCACGGTCACGATGCCTTGATGACCCGACATGCCGTGAACC
>Ga0179592_10000030_pt1 | contig 66637 bp, 61 predicted proteins | sample CZODoug2_1_08_16_FD_148623 | JGI IMG/M metagenome (GOLD analysis project Ga0179592, IMG submission 148623) | Vadose zone soil fungal communities from Angelo Coast Range Reserve, California, USA - CZODoug2_1_08_16fungal (Illumina Assembly) | ecosystem: Environmental > Terrestrial > Soil > Vadose...
TTGCCAGGTCGATGCCAATCGTCGTAATGTTCATCTTGGACGCTCCTGCTGGTTGAGTGGTTGCTTGACACTTCCACTCTGGCACACACGGTGATGCCGTTAAAAGCAGGGGCGTCCATCCCATTTGCTTCTTCGTTCCCTCGAGGCTACTTACCCTTCCGGGCGTGCGCGACCCCAACCGGTCAAAATCACAGTGCCGAGGTACGCCGCCCGACTTTCGCGACGGGAATTTTGATTTCAGCGGATGACGGCTGCGCCTCGGAGGAAGACTCGGTGCCGCAGTTGTCGCAACCGCCGCACGCGCCCTGCGCCTTGCCCAGGGACGCCGCGTCAAGTTTTTGCGCCGCTCGGCCGAGCCTTAAAAAAGCCGGCGCGGCGGCCATGGCACGGCTCAAGGTCTGCAGAATGCGACTCCTCAAAGTCCGCGGCCCGAGCTTGTACACGGCATAGCCGACGCTCACGAGCAGCAGCACGCCCACCAGAAAATTGTCGAGCAGCGCGTTCATGCTTTCACGATCCAATCAGCGCCGTCGCGACGCGAAACGTGATCCAAGATCCCACGTAGGCCATCGCGAACAGATACGCCGCCATGATAATCGGGTAGCGCCAGGAATTGGTCTCGCGCTTCACGGTCGCCAACGTCGACAGGCACTGCGGAGCGAATACGTACCAGGCAAGCAGCGAGAGCGCCGTCGGCAAGCTCCACGACTGCGTGATCAGCGGCGTCAAGGCACTGCTTACGTCGTTACCGGTCGCGGACAGCGCGTAAACCGTTCCCAACGCGCCCACCGCTACCTCGCGTGCCGCAAGACCGGGCACCAACGCGATGGAAATCTGCCAATTGAAGCCGATGGGCTTGAATATCACGGCGAGCCACGCGCCCAAATGTCCGGCAATACTGTACTGGATAGCCGGCCCCGTCGCGCCCGGCGACGGCGCTGGAAATGAGCTCAAGGCCCAGAGGATGACCATCAGCGCCAGAATGATGGTACCGACACGGCTCATGAAGATCTCAACGCGCTGCCACAGGCCGATAGCTAGATTGCGCAAATTCGGCCAGTGATACGCGGGCAACTCGAGCATCAGCGCCTGAAATCCGCCACCCTGGCCGCGGCGCTTGAGCACGAACGCCACGGCCATGGCGCTCGCGATGCCGGCGAGATACAGCGCGAACAGCACCACACCCTGCAATTCCAGTCCGCCCCACACGCTGCGGCGCGGAATGAAGGCTGCGATTATCAGCGCGTAAACCGGTAAGCGAGCCGAGCAGGTCATGAGCGGCGCAATCATGATCGTCGTCAAACGGTCGCGCGGATTTTGTATGGTGCGCGTCGCCATGATTCCGGGGATGGCGCATGCAAAGCTCGACAGCAAGGGGATGAAGGCCCTGCCCGAGAGCCCAACGCTGCCCATGACGCGATCGAGCAGGAATGCGGCGCGCGGCAGATAGCCCGAGTCTTCGAGGATCAGGATGAAAAAGAACAGGATGATGATCTGCGGCAAAAACACCAGCACGCTGCCGACGCCGGCGAGTACGCCGTTGATCGCCAAGTCCTTCAACAGGCTGGTCGGCAGCGCCGCTCCCAGCCAATTGCCCAAGGATGCGACACCCAGTTTGATTTCGTCCATCGGCGCCTGCGCCCAGGCGAATACCGCCTGGAACACCAGGAACAGAATCACGGCCAGGATCGCGGGCCCGAGCACCGGGTGCAGCACCAAGGCATCGAGGCGATCGCTGAAGGTCACACCCTCGAGCCGATCACCGCCCACCACGCCCAGAATCCTGCGCACTTCTGCTTGGTCGTGCTCGATGTCCGATCGGCTCAACGGTTGCCACACAGCGCCAAGGGTCCTGCGTTCCGGCATGGCCGTCGCGTCGAGCACTTTGATCAACGCGCGCACACCGGCAGTCTTGACCCCGACCGTTTCAACCACCGGGACACCCAACTCTACGCCTAGGCGCTCGGCATCGATGACGATGCCCTTGCGGCGCGCAATGTCAGTCATGTTGAGCGCCACCACCATGGGCAAACCCAACCGCTTCAGGCTCAACACCAACCTCAAGTTTTGGCGAAGATTCGTCGCGTCGGTGACGCAGACGACGAAATCCGGCGCGGTCTCGCCGCTGCGCCTCCCGAGGAGTACATCGGCCGTCACCTGCTCATCGGGAGTCAGCGGGTCCAAGCTGTACGCGCCGGGTAAATCCAGAATGCGAATACGCAGCCCGGATGGCGTGAGCAGCGAACCCTCTTTGCGTTCGACGGTCACGCCGGCGTAGTTGGCAACCTTTTGGCGGCTGCCGGTCAGAATATTGAAAAGGGCCGTCTTACCGCAGTTGGGATTGCCAACCAAAGCGATCAGAGGGCTCGGAGCGCTGGTCGCGACGTCCATAGAAATTTATGGGAGCTGCGGCTGCTCCGGACATACGCGGATACAGGCGGCCTCGAAAAGTCGCAGCGCAAAAGTGCCTGTTCCGACGCGAACGGCGATCGGCGCTCGCGCCAACAGCCCCCGGGCGACGATCCGCACCGCTTCACCGGGCAGAAAACCCAGCTCGGCCAGGCGCCTGCCTAGGTCAGCGGATCCCTTATCGGCCCCCGACACGGAAACCACGCGCGCCGAGGCCCCTGGGGCCAATTCCATGAGTGGGATGTCTTGAGGAACCAACATGAACGCGATTCTACATGAGAATCGTTCCCATTACTATTACGGGGTCACAAATCCCAACCTGATAGTCTTGACGTCCCAGAATCATCGGAGGCGTATGAAATGCCTACGCTTTTTGAGAAAATCATTGCCGGAGACCTGCCGGCGACGGTGCTCTATCGCGACCCTCGCGTGATCGCCTTTTTGGATATTCGCCCTGCGGCTCCGGTGCATATACTAATCGTCCCGAACAAACCCATTCCCACAGCCAATGATATTGCCGACGAGGATGAATCGCTGATTGGCCACATGTTTATCGTGGCCCGCGATCTCGCTCGGCAGCAAGGGATCGCCGAAAGCGGCTACCGTCTGATCATCAATTGCAATGCGCATGGCGGCCAGGAGGTGTATCACTTGCATGTGCATCTTTTGGGAGGGCGGCCACTCGGGCCCATGGTGGCGCGGGCGTAAATGCGATTCAAAGAGGATAAGCGATGAAGAAAAAAAAAGCCGCACAAGCGAAATCACGCCCCGCCTCACGGCGCTCCGTCAAAAAACCTTCGGTCAGCGCCGCAAAATCCACGCGCGCACTCAAGGCTCGGGAGATCTCTCGCCCGAGCCCCCGCAGCGTACCGCGACGCGAGTTGTATCCGGCGCTCGAGCCGTATCGGCACGGCCATCTGCGCGTATCGGACGTTCATGAAATTTATTACGAAGAAAGCGGCAACCCCGCCGGCAAACCTGCCGTGTTCCTGCATGGCGGGCCCGGTGCAGGCTCCGACAAGCGCGCGCGACAATTCTTCGACCCTCGGCATTACCGCATCGTCGTATTCGATCAGCGCGGCTGCGGACGCAGCCGCCCGAGCGCAAGCCTGATCGAGAATACGACCTGGCATCTCGTCGCCGACATCGAGCGATTGCGCAAACACTTGAGCATCGAGCGCTGGTTGGTGTTCGGTGGATCCTGGGGCAGCACGCTGGCACTGGCGTATGCCGAGGCTCACCCTGAGCGGGTGACTGAAATCGTGCTGCGCGGAATTTTCCTGTTGCGCTATGCCGAAATACGCTGGTTCTATCAGCACGGCGCCTCCGATATCTTCCCCGATTTCTGGGAAGCCTATCGCGACGCGATCCCTCTGGATGAACGGGACGATTTCTTGAGCGCCTATCACAAGCGCCTCACCGGCAGCGATCAGCGGGCGGCGTTGGCCGCGGCGCGGGCATGGTCGATGTGGGAGGCTGCATGCAGCTTTCTGCACAGCAATGTCGATAACATCAGGAAGTGGGGCGAAGACCAGTTCGCCTTGTCGGTCGCGCGCATCGAATGCCACTACTTCGTGAATCGCGGGTTCCTGCGCAGCGAGAGCCAATTGATCGACGACGTTCCGCGCATCCGGCACATACCGACAACCATCGTGCAGGGCCGCTACGACGTCGTGTGTCCTGCGACCAGCGCATGGGATTTGCATCGCGCGTGGCCGGAGGCGGATTTCCGAATGGTGCCGGACGCCGGTCACTCGGCATTCGAGCCGGGTAATGTTCATGAACTCGTGCTTGCGACCGATCGGTATCGCAGCCGCTAGCGCTCGACGACGGCAAGGTGTTTGTGCCAGAGTTCGGTATGGAAAAGGTGCATTGAGTGTCGGAACTCGCCTCCATTGGTTTGGCGCGAGTGACCGATGCCCGCGAAATCGCGGAGATGTCCCGCGATCTCATCGAACACGGGTTGACCTGGTCGTGGACGCCTGCGCGCGTGCAGCATTTTATCTCAGGGCCCGAATCATCCGTTGTTGTCGCGCGTCGCGAGCAGCGGATTGCGGCTTTCGCCATTATGCATTTCGGCGACGACGTCGCGCATTTGAACCTGCTGGCGGTGGCGCCGGAACATCGGCGTCAGGGCATCGGATCCCAACTCATGGACTGGCTCACCAGGACCGCCCTTGAAGCCGGTGTGTTTCGCATCAACCTGGAATTGCGCACCCACAACGATGCGGCACGAATTTTCTACGCGCGCCTGGGCTTCGATCAACTCGGGATTGTCCAGGGCTACTACCAGGGCCGCGAGGCGGCGCTGCGGATGTCGCGGCGCCTGGCAAAGACCTGACGTTACATCGAGGCGGATCGGGCGCGCCCCGTCCCCTTGCGGTCACTGTCCAAGTCGGTTTGTTGAACCCGCGGATTGGATGCGCCCAGCGGGAAGACGACTGTCACACGGCATCCGCGGCCGGGACCGGTCTCGACGGTCATTTCACCTGCGGCGTCACGCACGCGGTCGGCGACGCTCCACAGGCCGAATCCGTGCGCCCTCGGTTCGAATAAACTCAGTTGCCACTCGAATCCGACGCCGCGATCTTCCACGACGGCGCGCAACTCGTCGCGGTCGCGCGTTATCGTGACCGTCGCCGCATGCACGCCCGAATGCTTGACGACGTTGCGCAGCAGTTCCCTGATGACCTTGAATATGAGCACCCGCAGATCGATATCGATGCCTGTCTCATCCGTGGCGACATGTAATTCAACCTGCAGACTGTCCTTGCTTCGCATATAGACGCTAAGCCACTTCAGCGCCGGCTCCAAGCCCAGTTCATAGAGGCCCGGGGGACTCAAGTCGGCAATGACCCGTTGCGCAATGGCCTGCACCTCGCGCACGGTATTGGTCGCCTCGCCGAGAAGCAGGCGAACTTCGGGCGGCGAACGCGCCACCAGGGCATCGAGGGTCATCGACAGTCCGACCAACTGCTGGCCAATGCCATCGTGCAGGTCCACGGCCGTTGCGCGCCGCGCCCGCTCTTCGGCACCCACCAATTCGCGCGCATAGAGTTTCAAGCGCTCCTGCTTTTGGCGCAGCTGCTCGTTGAGTGCGACCAGCTCCGTGACATCGCGCGCAACGCCCCACACCCGCACCAGCTTGCCCTGTTCGATGACACCACGAAATCCGGTGATATAGGTGAACTGCTGCGATCCGGCCGCCATCGTGAATTGCAGTCCGTCCATCAAATAACCCTGATGCGCGGCTGCACCCAAATGATCAATGAACGTTCGCACCCAGGGTACGTCGCTGCGCCACTGACGCGCGTCCCCCTCTGACAGGCCCAACTGCCGATTCAAGCGCTGATAAGTCAGGTTGCTCTCGGCAACGTAGGCATGCGTCTGCAGCCAGGCGATTTGATCGCCCACCGGCAAATGAGGATCCATGGGTTCCGACAGTTCAACGCGCCACACGGCCTCGGAACTGTATTCGATGAAGTTGCGATACCGCTCATCGCTGGTGCGCAACAGCTGGTACGCATTGCGCTTCTCGAGCAGCACGACCGTGAGCAGGAAATTGATCGCCACGAGGGTGGCAAGATACAGCTGGACGGCGCCGACCCGCACGAAGGGATTCGAATCGCCCGCGAAGGGTCCCAGGCCGCGGCTCGCGAAGTATGAAACCAAGATGGCGGTCGCGGCAGCAAGCATCGATGACCATCGCGGCGGCATGCGAAAAGCCGCGATCACCACAAATCCCAGTATGACGAACGGCATATCCAGGATGGTGGTGACACCACCCGGCGGCGCTGAGAACACCCAGCTCGTCATGGCCAGCATTCCGAAGCCGATGAACATCATTTCGACGGCGGGCCCGGCCGGTGCGGAATGCCGCCGAGCGCGCCAGCGCACCGCCCAACTCATCACGATCGGCGCAATGCACAGTGATCCCAGCCAATTCCCCGCCCACCACAGCTGCCATTCACGCAGGTAATCGGGACCACTCAGCATGCGAGTCGTGCCGAAGGCCCCCAGCACCGCACTAGCCGCCGAACCGATTGCGATGGAGGCGATGAACAGCAATACGTCTCGCAGCCGCGGCGCTCTTGGCGTCGAAATCAGCCGAGAGGCAACGAAGGCGCCGACCATGCCGTCGATCGAGTTGGCAAGCGCGAACGGCACGTAGCGTAGAAACGTATAACCATCGGTCTTTGCCGCGCCGGCCAACATCTCGACTATCAGTTGTACTGCCAGGATCCAGACCCAGAGGCGGCGCGGCGCAAGCCACAGCGCCATGAACAACAGTCCCGCCGCCGGCCAGATGATCGTCAGCTCCTCGGCACTCTCATGCAGCACCAATCCCGTCCACACGAGAATCAAATACAACGCTGCAAAAATGGCCAGGGAAACGGCGCCCTTGGCAATTCCGTGGCGCATGAAATCCCATTCAAGCCCGGGTTGCCGGTCTGCGGGCGCGGTCGGCGTCGGCACGTTAGGACCTCCCTGTATTGAGGTGATTGTGCGCTTGTTTCTTGCAATACTCCAAAACATCAATGGCCATTGAAAACACCACCCGCCTATTCGGCGCGACCCGGCGCTACGTCGCCTGCGTTGGCCAGGGTACATGGAAAATGGAGGGATCGGCCGCCGGCGCGATCGCGGCGTTGCGACGCGGACTCGATCTCGGCCTGACGCATATCGACACCGCGGAAATGTACGGCTCGGGACCGTAGGAAAGAATCGTCGGCCAAGCCATCGAGGGCAGGCGCGACGAGGTTTTTTTGGTTTCCAAGGTGCTGCCCGGCAATGCCTCGAAACACGGCACGCTGGCGGCCTGCGAAAAGTCGTTGGCGCGCCTGCGCACCGACCGGCTCGATTGCTACTTGCTGCATTGGCGCGGCAGCTTTCCTCTGGAGGAAACCATTGCCGCATTCGAAGCACTCGTGCGACAAGGCAAAATATTATCTTGGGGCGTCAGCAATTTCGATGTCGAGGACCTTGACGAGGTGGTCTCGATTGCCGGCAAGGGCCACCCAGCCTGTAATCAAGTGTTGTACCACTTGCAAGAGCGCGCGATCGAACATGCCGTACTCCCCTGGTGCCGCAAGCACGGCAGCGCGGTGGTCGCCTATACGCCCTTCGGCCAATCGCCACGAATTTTCGACGGTGGGTCAAAGCAGAGCGGCCTGCTGCGCGAGATTGCCGAAGCGCATCGGGCCACTCCCAGGCAGGTGGCATTGCGTTTTCTGCTGCGCAACCCCGAGACCTTCGTGATTCCAAAGGCGTCCGATGTTTCGCATGTGAGCGAAAACGCCGGGGCAGGTACGCTGGCATTGAGCGAGTCCGACATTGCGAGGATTGACGCGGCGTTTCCGCTTGGAAAAGCGCCGCGCGGACTGCCGATGATTTGAGGGGCGCGCGCTATCCCGGGTCAAGTTCGCAAAATGTGCGGCCCGACGGCGTCAACAGTCGCTGTTCCGGTCAGCGCCAACGTCACGCGCAGTTCATTGCGCATGATTTCGATTGCCTTGGTGACGCCGGCTTCCCCTGCCGCCGACAACGCATAGAGAAAGGACTTTCCGATGAGCGCTCCGCGTGCGCCAAGCGCCAGTGCCTTCGCGATGTCCTGACCGGAACGGACACCGCCGTCGAACATCACCTCGCAGCGTCCGGCAACCGCATCGACAATTTCGCTCAACACCGAGATCGATGAGGGAGCCCCGTCGAGCTGGCGCCCGCCATGATTGGATACGACGATGGCGTCCGCGCCGGCGGCAACGCCCAGCCGCGCATCTTCAGCATCGAGCACGCCTTTCAGAATGAGTTTCCCGGGCCAGCGGCTTCGCACCCATTCGACATCGCGCCAACTGGCTGACGCATCGAATTGGGTGGCAATCCATTCAGCCAGCGTATTGATTCCACTGGAACCGCCGATGCGGCCGACCAGATTGCCGAATGTGCGTCGTTTGCCGAACAGCACATTGAACGCCCAAGCCGGTTTCGTCGCCACATCCCACGCATTGCGCAACGTCAGGCGGGGCGGAATGGTCAGTCCATTGCGCGGATCGCGGCGCCGCTCGCCGATGACCTGCAAATCGAGCGTGAGCATGAGCGCCGAGCATTGTGCCGCCGCGGCTCGATCGATGAGTTCTTGGTTGAAGCCGCGATCCCTCATCAGGTATTGCTGGAACCAGAAGGGTTGCCGGGTGGCCTCGCGGACGTCTTCGATCGAGCAGATCGACATGGTGCTGAGGCAGTACGGAATACCGCAGGCGGCGGCCGCTCTCGCGCCCAGAATCTCGCCATCCGCGTGAAACAATCCTGCGAGACCGGTCGGACCAATCCCCAGGGGCATGGACACGGGCGAGCCCAGCAAGGTCGTGGCCAGAGATATTTTGGACACATCGACCATCACTCTTTGCCGAAAGGTCATGGCGTCGAGATCCGCGGCGTTGCGTCGAAGCGTGCGTTCATCGTACGAGCCGCCGTCGGCATAATCGAATATCGCGCGCGGAATCCGCCGCTTCGCCAGTTCGCGCAGATCCTCAATATTAAGAATCATCGGCATCACGTACGACCCCTTGGCCGCACAAGATACCCCATTTGCGGCCGGGTCATCGGCCCGGTGCTAGCCTACGCACCGGGTGCTAAGCTTTAGGGCCCTTAGGGAGATCCTCCATTGCGTATAAATAGAACATGGGTGCGCGCCGCCGCACTGGCACTGATCACGACTCCGGCGCTCGCGGCCACCGGACCCACCGCCGGGAACGTGGACGCGGCGCGGCTGCAGCAAGCAGATCATGAGCCGCAGAACTGGTTCACGGGCGGCCGTGATAAGGACGGCACGTACTACTCTCCGTTGACGACGATCGACGCCAACAACGTCAAGCAGTTGGGTTTTGCCTGGAGCTACGATTTGGGCGAGCCGCAGCGCGGCCAGGAAGCCACGCCGCTGGTCATCGATGGCGTGATGTACACATCGGGTACCTGGGGCTATGTCTACGCCGTGGACGCTGCCAGCGGAAAAGAACTGTGGCGCTATGATCCGAAGGCCGATTTCTTCATGGGACGAAATCCCTGCTGCGATCTCGTCAATCGCGGCGTCGCCGTTTGGAGCGGCAAAGTATTCGTCGCTTCCGTGGATGGACGTCTGCACGCGCTGGATGCGGCCAGCGGCAAAAAAATCTGGGAGGCCGACACCATCATCGATCGCAAGCTGCCCTATTCCAGCACCGGCGCACCGCAGATCGCCGGCGGCGTGGTCGTCATCGGCAACAGCGGCGCGGATATGGGACATGGCGCCGTGCGTGGGTACATATCGGCGTACGACCTTGAAACCGGTGCGCTCAAGTGGCGCTTCTTCACCGTTCCGCCCGCCGTGGGCCAGCCCTATGAAAATCCGGAATTGGCTGCCGCGGATAAGACCTGGGATCCGCACCGCAAACCGGAGTTCAAGGGCGGCGCGACGGCCTGGGATGGATTTGCCTACGATGCGAAACTGAATCTTTTGTATTTCGGCACGGCGAACGCAGCACCTTACGATCTTCGACAACTGGGCCCCAAACAGCTCGATGGTCTGTACGCCACCTGCATCATCGCCGTCGATGCAACCACGGGGCGCATGGCTTGGTACTACCAGGAAACGCCGCACGACAGCTGGGACTACGATGCGGTACAAAAGATGGTGCTGGCCGACATCATGATCGATGGCGCGCCCCGCTCAGTCATCATGCAGGCGTCGAAAAACGCCTTCTTTTACGTGTTGGACCGCAAGACCGGTAAATTGCTGTCGGCCAAGAATTACGCGTTCATGAATTGGGCGACGCATGTCGACATGAAGACCGGAAGGCCCGTGACCACCCCGCAGTCCGTTTGGTACGACACCGCCAAAAGCACCTACCCATCGTGGTTCGGCGCGCATACCTGGAATCCGATGTCCTATAGCCCGCAAACGCGCCTGGCCTATATTCCCGTGATCGATGTCCCGACGATCTGGGTCGACCTGCTGCACAACGGCAGCAGGGTGAAATACGTCGAGGGCTTCTTTACGGTTCAAGGCATCATTCCCGACGACACTTACGACTCGAAGGACGCGGCGCGTCTGTTCGGCCCGGTGCCGGATGAACAGGCGGTCAAGGCGATGCGCCATGTCAAGCCCGTGCGAGAACTGATCCGCGCCTGGGACCCGGTGGCTGAAAAAGTGGTATGGGAACACGAGACTTCTTCAGGGATTCGCGGCTATGACGGCGGCGTGATGTCGACCGCGGGCAACCTGGTGTTTCAAGGCCGTGGCAGCGGCGAGTTATGGGTCTATGCGGCCGATACGGGAAAAGTCTTGAAAGTCCTGAAAACCGGCAGCCACATCATGGCCGCACCCATGACTTATGCGATCAATGGTGAGCAGTACGTCGCCGTCCAGGTCGGTTACGGAGGCACGCCGATCACGGTGGGCCCCATCCCCCCGAGCAGCGCGGCCCTCAAGTATCAGAACACCAATCGAATTATCGCGTTCAAACTTGGCGGAGGCGCGGTGCCGACTCCGCCGCCGCGAACCGAGCCGGCCTTCCCGAAGCCGCCCGAGCAAAAGGCCACTCAAGCGCAGATCGATGCGGGCGAAGTGACCTTCATCGAGCAATGCACCCGCTGCCACCAACTTGGCCCCAGCACCACGCCCGATCTTCGAAAGCTCAACGACGGGTTGCATGTTGCCTTTAAGGACATTTTGATGCGGGGCACGCTGGCACCTGCCGGGATGGAGCGCTTCAGCGACATTTTGAGCGATAAGGATGCCGACAACGTTCATGCTTACTTGATCGAGCAGAGCTGGATTGCCTACCGCGCGCAGGAGAGCGCCGGCGCACACAAGCAATAAGAACCATGCTTCAGCCAGGACTCATGATGGATCGGCCGCTGCTGATTTCCTCGATTATCGAGCACGCAGCCTCACAGAACGGCGAGACCGAGATCGTCTCGCGCGACACGCACGGTCCGGTGTTTCGCTACTCGGTCGGCGACTGCGCGCTGCGGATCGGCAAGCTCGCCAACGCGCTCGCCGATCTGGGATTGCCTCCCGGCTCGACAGTGGGAACCCTGGCCTGGAACAACCACCGCCACGTCGAGATCTACTATGCCGTCTCGGGCAGCGGTTTGATCATCCATACCTGCAATCCACGCCTGCATCTTGATCAGCTGATTTACATCGTGAATCACGCCGAGGATCAAGTGCTTTTTTTCGACACGAGCTTTGCACCGTTGATCGTGAGCATCGCCAAGGGCTGCCCCAACGTCAGGGCGTGGGTATGCATGACGGATGAGGAAAACATGCCGGTGCTCGAAGGGATTCCCAACATCTACTGCTACGAGACGCTGATCGCGACGCAAAGCGAGGAATTCCCATGGCCGCAGTTCGACGAACGTGCGGCCGCGGCCATCTGCTACACGTCGGGCACGACCGGGAATCCAAAAGGCGCACTGTACTCGCATCGAGCCATTGTTTTGAATGCCATGACCATCTGCATGCCTGGGTTGCTGTGCCTGTCTCCCAGAGACGCGATGCTTCCCGTGGTACCCATGTTCCACATCAACGGGTGGTGCGCGCCGTATGGATGCTTGATCGGCGGCGCGAAACTGGTCTTGCCCGGACCGCGGTTGGACGGAGCGGGGCTCTATGAAATGATGGAAAACGAAAGAGTCACGGTAAGCGCCGGCGTGCCAACCGTGTGGGTGCAGCTGCTGCAGTATGTCGAGGAGCACGGGCTGAAGTTCTCCAGCCTGCGGCGGGTCATCTCCGGCGGCTCTGCGGTGCCGCTACGCTTGATCGCGAAGTTTGACGAACTTTATGGCATCGAAGTGCGGCAGGGCTGGGGCATGACCGAGACCACCGCGGCGGCGACCATGAGCTGCGCGGCCGCGGAACAGTCGGGATGGGCCCCGGCGCGCCGGCACGCCGCTGCCGCCAATTGCGGCAAGGCAGTGTTCGGCATCGACATCAAGGTCGTCGGCGAAGATGGGGAGACATTGCCGCGCGACGGCAAGTCGCAAGGTGAACTCATGGTGCGCGGACAGTGGATAGTCAGCGCCTACTACAAGGGCGGCGAGTCACCGCTGCGGGACGGCTGGTTTCCCACCGGCGATATCGCGACCATCGATTCGCGCGGTGTCTTGCAGATTCGCGACCGCGTCAAGGATCTGATCAAGACGGGCGGCGAGTGGATCAGTTCGATCGACTTGGAAAATACCGCCATTGGACATCCGTCGGTAGCTGCCGCCGCCGTCATCGGCGTGAAGCATCCCAAATGGCAGGAGCGGCCGCTGCTGTTCGTGGTACGCAAGCCCGGACACAGTTTGGAGCGGCTGGATATTCTTGCCTTTCTTGCGGAACGAATGGCGAAGTGGTGGGTGCCCGAAGAGGTTGTATTCTTGGAATCGCTCCCCGTCGGCGGCACCGGCAAGGTACAAAAAGCGCTCCTGCGCGAGAAGTATGGAAACATTTTCGACTAGCATTCGGAGGTCGATCGCCATGAAACGTCATTTTCCCGCGGCAATTGCACTGGGTTTGGTGCTGCTGCCCATATGGGCGGTGAACGCGGCAGACGATCCGCCTGCCGATCCGACGCTGGCGCGCGATCAAGCCAAGTCAGTGAGCGATACCGTCAAGCACGATGCGAAAGTGGTCGCTGGCGCTGCCAAGGACGGTGCGAAACAGGTCGCGGTGGCCGCCAAAAAGGTGGCGCACGAAGTGGCCGTCACCAGCAAGGAAGGCGCCCAAGGAGTCGCGGCGACGGCGAAACGGGGCGCCGCCAGGGCCAAGGCCGCCGTGAACGGAGAAAAGACGCCGAGCCCGCCCGCAAAACCCGTCGAGAAGCCACGTGCAAGCCCCCAGAAGGCACCCGCCCCATAAGAGCGGCGCCCCCATCGTCCGCGCTGCTAGCTCAAGGCGTACAAGTACTCCACAAAGGAGCCGACCGCTCCGTCCAATCCTTGCACCTTCGGATTGGTCGATTCAATCAAATAGTATTCGTCGGGAGCATGTGCCCCGGTGCCATGGCCCAAGCCGAAATGCCCCGCCGGCAGACTCAAGGGTGCGTCGGTGAACACATAGCCGGGCCAGGATCCCGCAGAGCGCGGCCAGAGCTGCGGATCGACGCCGAGTTTTCGATATGTCGCAAGCTGCGTTTGAATCAGCTTGCTGTCCGCAGCGGTTTGGTTCGGATTGTAGCCGCCGCTCATGTTGACTTCGATATCGGCAAACCCGTGCTTCGCCAAGTGCGCTTGCAGCTTCGCGAGCGTATCGGTCGCCGTCATGTCCGGCACCAGACGCATGTCGATCTTGGCCACAGCCTTGTGCGGCAGAACGGTCTTGCCGCCCGGCCCGGTGTAGCCCGCCACCAAGCCTTCAATGTTGATGGTCGGCCGGGACTCGAGCAGGATCAGCGAGTCGACCCAGTTCTTGTCATGCACCCAATGCTGCACACCCAGCGCCTTCTTCACGGTACTCTCTGCGGTCTTGGCCGCATGATCCCTGATCATTTTCTCCTGTGCCGCGGTCAGCGGTTTCATCTTCTCGAAGAATCCCTCGACGGCCGGCGTGTGCCCATCTTTTTCAACCAAGGTGTTCAGTGCCTGCACGAGATGCCAGGTCGGGGAATCCACTTGGGCCTCGAGGCTCGAGTGCACGTCGCGCGCAGGGCCGCGTCCCCACTTCTCGCCGCTCGAGATCAATTCCAGCTCGACCACGCCTTTGGCGCCGAGGGACACTTGAACGCCGCCGTCGCGATCCTGGCCGGCCTCCGGCATGAAGACGCCCACGCACTTCTTCAGTTCCGCCATGACTTCGGGATTTTTGATCACTTCCTGAAAATGCGGCGAGGCGATTTCCTCCTCGCCCTCGCACACCAGCACCAAATTGACGGGCAACTTTTTTCCCGCCGCCTTGAACGCCATCAGCGCACTGAGGAAGGAATTTTCCGGACCCTTCTGATTGACCGCGCCGCGGCCCATGCAGACGGTCCCCAATCCTTCCTTCTGAACCAGACGCGCCTCGAGCGGGGGCGAACTCCACTCCTCGGGCACGAATTGCTTCACGTCATACATGAAGTAAATCGCCATGGTGGTCTTCGCGCCGGCATCGATCTTACCGAACACGCCTGGCTTGCCCGACGTCGGTATGAGTTTCACGCCGGTAAATCCCGCATCCTGGGCCAGCTTCGCCATGTACTCAGGGCCTTGCGGAAAATTCCTGTTCTCGGCGGCAATCGAGGGCAGCGCGATCCAATCTTGCAAACGCTTGAGGTTCGCGGCGTGCATCTTCGGGATCTGAGCCAACACGGCCGCCTTGTCCGCATCGTTCGCGGCGGCAAACACCCCCATCGGAACCGCCGCCAGGGCCGCGCCGGACACGGCGCCCTGTACGAAATCACGCCTGCTCAAGTCTAGGTCTCGTTCATTCGACATTCGCTTCTCTCCCGTGTGAGCGATCTGCATGTAGGGGGCAGGAATACTAGCACCGCCAAGGCCGTTATCTAAAGAACCTGCAAGTGAGTCCGGTAGTACGCGCCACGCTCGGCATAGTTGGCCGCGACCTTCAGAAGATTCTCCCGTTCCTCCGCCGTGAGCTCACGCAGCGCCCTGGCAGGCGAGCCGATGATGAGACAGCCGTCGGGAAATACTTTGCGCTCCGTGATGAGAGCGCCCGCGCCGACCAGACAGCCTTTGCCGATGACGGCGCCGTTGAGCACAATGGATTGAATGCCGATCAAGGAGCCCTCGCCCACCGTGCAGCCATGCATCATGGCCTGATGACCGATCGATACATTGACACCGATCGACAGCGGGAAACCCGGATCGGTGTGCAGCACCGCCGAGTCCTGCACATTGCTATGGGCCCCGATGCTGATGGTCTCGTTATCACCCCTTAGCGTGGCACCGAACCATACGGTGGATCTCTCAGCGAGAATCACTTTGCCGACTACCGTCGCATTCGGAGCGATGTAGGCGCTTGGGGCCACTACCGGTGAATTATCGCCCAGTCTATACACGGCCATGCGCACTTCTCCACTTGAAGTTGATCATCCTCGGCCGCTGCTCTGAAGGCGGCGGATGTCCGTGGCCCACGGCAGCGCCGAATGAAACCAAATCTGGCGTTTCGCGGGCAGCGCCGCCCGTTGAGTGAGCGTGCCGGCCCGCCGTCCATAGGTCTGCGGATTCTGTGCATCGGCCGCGTAGATCGGCGTCCCGCAGTTGGGACAAAATGCCTGCGCGCGTCTGTTGCCGCTGTCCGCCGTCTTGATATAGATCTTCGGCATACCCGACAGCAAGACAAAGCTTGCGGCCGGCGTCGGCACACTGACTCGATACGCCGTGCCGGTCAGCGTCTGGCAATCGGTGCAATGGCAGATATTCACCTGGTCCGCATCAATTTGCGCCTCGTAGCGAATCTGTCCGCAGTGACATCGTCCATCAACTTTCATGGCGCCCTCCTCGCAGGCATCCCAACATCATCCGGCCGACTGCGGGTCGCGCGCAACACCGGCGTGCCGAGCTATCATCCAGTCATGGACGACAATGAACCGTTGAATGAGCCGTTGAATGAATCGATCGCCGCCGCGCGCGCAGCGGCGGATCCGCCGCAGTCATGGGTTGCGTCACTGCTGCGGCTGTGGGCCTTGCGGGGGATCGGCCAGGTTCCCTCGCGTCATTCAACGCCCATCCTCCTTGGCTTGAGCATGCTGTGGCTCTTGCTGTGGGTCGCGATCGACTGGTGGGATGCGCTGCCGGATCCGCAGTTCCTGATCGCCGGCGCACCGCTGCTTGCGTGGTATGCGCTCGCCATTCTGGCGTTGGCAGCGCTCCTGCGCCGGCGATCGAGACCGATGCCGACCTTTGAAGCAGCGCTGACGCTATCCCTCGGGTTGGTTCCGGTCCCGCTGTGTCTTGCAGCCCTCGCCGCACCCTATTTGAGTCCGCTTTGGCTCCTGGGCGCGATCATCGCCGCGGCCGTCTACTCGCTGCTTTATCTCGCCCGCGGCCTGCGTGCACTTACCGGTGAGCCGCAGCGTGTGGCCGCCGTTGCCGGAGTTGCTTTCCTTGCGGGATTCGTTTTGCTCACCGATGCGCTGGACGTGATTCCCGACGTGTGGGCGCCCTCTGAAGTCGAAGCCGCCGCGGACAATCATGACAGTGAGGCCGACGCGGAGAGTCTTTTGTTCGATCAGGCTGCCCGCATTGACCGCGCCCTCGCGGCCATGGGCACGGACGCCTCGGCAGGTCCTCAAACCTTTTTTCTCGGATTCGCGGGTGTCGGCGCACAGAAAGTGTTCGCTCAGGAAATCGGCTTGGCATCGCGGGTGCTGACCGAGCGTTATGGCATCAATGGCAGGGGCCTGTCGTTGATCAATGACCAACGCGACTTGGAAGGCGCGCCGCTGGCCAGCGTATCGGGACTGAAATACGCGCTTCACGGACTGGCCGCGCGAATGAATGTCGATCGCGATGTGCTGTTCTTGTCCATCTCGTCTCACGGCGCGCAGGATCCGGCGATCGCGGTGTCAAATGCGGAGCTGCCTCTCGATAATCTCACCGTCGAAGATCTCGCTGAGGCCTTGAGCGATTCCGCGATCAAGTGGCGGGTGATCATCATTTCCGCCTGCTATGCGGGGGCCTTTATTGATTCGCTGAAAAATCCCCAGACCATCATCATCACGGCGGCAGCGGCCGATCGCACCTCGTTTGGCTGTTCGAACGACCGCGATCTGACTTACTTTGGCGAGGCGTTTTACCGGGACGCATTGCCTGAGGCGCGTTCATTGCGGGATGCGTTCGAAAAAGCCAGGTCGGCGATCACCCTGCGGGAGCGCCGCGAACACGTCGACCCCTCGAAGCCGCAGGCGTATTTCGGGGCGGAACTGGAGGCAAAACTCAGCTCGATGAGCGCGCCGGCGCCCTAAAGCACTTACCCCGGGTTTCCCGCGCTGCTACGCTAGCGCCATGAACGAACCGACCCAGCGCACGATCGACGCCAACGGCATTCGCATTCACATTGCCGAACAGGGGAGCGGGCCGTTGGTGCTGCTCTGCCATGGATTTCCCGAGTCGTGGTACTCGTGGCGCCATCAATTGAGCGCGCTGTCGCAGGCAGGGTTTCACGCCGTTGCACCGGACATGCGCGGCTACGGCAAAACTGACCGCCCCGCCGAGATTGAACGATATACCTTGTTTCACCTCGTGGGCGATATGGTCGGTGTGCTCGACTCCTTGGGAGAAAAACAGGCCGTGATCGTGGGGCATGACTGGGGTGCACCGGTTGCCTGGCATGCGGCGCTCATGCGCCCCGATCGCTTTCGGGCGGTTGTCGGACTCAGCGTTCCCTATCGGCCCCGCGGCAGCATCGCGCCGACCAGCGTGATGCCCCAAAATGCCGATGCCAGCTTCTACCAGCTGTACTTTCAGGCCCCGGGCGTGGCCGAAGCGGAACTCGAGGCCGACGCGCGGATTTCAATTCGCAAGATTCTGTATTCAGGATCAGGCGATGTCCCGCGGCGCAACCCCGGCACTGCTTCGGGCACCGGTGTCGGCATGGTGCCGCGGGCCGGTGGATTTCTCACGCGAATGCCGAATCCGGAGACTCTGCCGCCGTGGCTCAACGATGCGGACGTGGACTTTTATGTACGGCAATTCCAGCACTCGGGATTTCGCGGCGGACTCAATTGGTATCGCAACATCGATCGCAACTGGGAATTGATGGCACCGTACGCCGGGGCGGCGGTGACCGTGCCGGCGCTCTATATGGCGGGCGATCTTGACCTTGTGGTTTCCTTTCCCCGAATGAAGGAAGTCATCGCCGACCTGGCGCGCTACATTCCTCAGCTTCGAGGGACCATCATGCTGCCGGGCTGCGGTCACTGGACGCAGCAGGAGCGTGCGAACGAGGTCAACAAAGCGATGATCGATTTCTTGCGCAGCCTGTGAACCTCATCAGTGCGATGACCCGCGGCATGCCAATCGCAACGCGTTGTGCGTAATATACCGCCAGTGTCACCGAGGTCCTCGCAAATGATCCAGCCGAGCATTTCCGCGCAGCCCGAGGCCAGGCATCAACTCAGCCGTTCACTGAAAGGCCGTCATTTGGCGATGATTTCGATCGGCGGCATCATCGGCGCCGGCCTGTTTGTCGGCAGCAGCACTTCCATCATCGCTGCCGGCCCCGCGGTCTTCATCAGCTACGCCGTCACGGGCATGCTGATTCTGCTGGTGATGCGCATGCTGGGCGAAATGGCCACGGCGCTGCCCAACGTGCGTTCGTTCACGGAGTTCGCGCGCTCCGGCTTGGGTGATGGCGCCGGCTTCGTCGTGGGCTGGCTGTATTGGTATTTCTGGGTCATCGTCGTTCCGGTGGAAGCCATCGCAGGCGCGAAGATACTGCAGATCTGGATGCCCGATTTTACTCAGCTGCAGATCGGCCTCGGTTTGATGAGCATCATGACCGGGGTCAACCTGATGTCGGCGCGTTCGTATGCGGAGTTTGAATTCTGGTTCGCCTCGATCAAGGTCGCGGCGATTCTGGTATTCGTCGTCATCGCGGCTTCTTTTGCGTTCGGCTGGACGGCGCCCTCGGGCGCGACTTTTGCGAATCTCGTCAATTTCGGCGGCTTCGCACCGCGTGGTTGGATTGCGGTGCTGGCAGCGGTGCCTTCGGTGTTCTTTGCCATGACCGGCGCGGAAATCACGACGGTGGCGGCAGCCGAATCGGCACAACCGGGCCGCACCATCGCGAAAATGACCACGACCGTGATTTGGCGCATTTTGATTTTCTACGTCGTGTCCGTTTTCTTGATCGTATCGGTAGTACCCTGGAATACGGTCCGCTCCGGCGAGTCGCCCTTTACGTTGGCGCTGAACACGATGCACGTGCCGGGGGCCAGCATCATCATGAGCATCATCATCCTCACCGCCGTGCTGTCCTGTTTGAATTCGGCGTTCTATGTCAGTTCGCGGGTGCTGTTCATACTGGCAGACCGGGGCGATGCGCCGCAGTCCTTCGTCAAATTGAATAAACGCCGCGTGCCCGTGGTCTCGGTGTTGATCGGCGCGGCCGCGGGATTCCTGGGGATCATCGCGGCCACCGAAGCACCGCAAAAAGTATTCGATTTCTTATTGAGTTCCTCCGGTGCCCTCATCGTATTCGTTTACATGATCACGGCTGCAGCGCAAATTGCTTTGCGCCGGCGGCGCGAACGCAATGGCGAAGCGAAGCCCGCGATCAGCATGTGGTTATTCCCCTACCTGAGCTACGCAGCAATCGCCTGCATGGCTGCGGTGTTGATCGCCATGGCATTCACCCCGGGCCAAAGACAGGATTTCAAATTCAGCTGCTTGACGCTGGTCGTGGCGGTGGTTGCGTATTTGATCGTGCGGCGGCTGCGGCAACCGCGCGCGGCTGCCTCGGTCGCCTGACCTCGTCCTCCCGGGGTATGCAGCGCCCCAGTTAATCAGAACTTCCGCGCCTAAGCTGCTGCTCATTTCGAGCGGTCTCTTTGGATCAAGCACGCGCCGCCAATGGCTCGGGGATTTCCCTAATTATTTCAATATGTTGATTTTCGCTATCACGAGTGCGGATATTTGACAAATGATAAAAATCTAACTGGGTGTGACAAAGAGTATCTTTCCGTCCTGTGCGTTTTTGGCAGGATGGAGTCCTGAGTTTAGGAGAATCTCGCGCCGGCAAGCCAGCCAACTCCCCCGCTGGTGCGATATCCCGGCGGCGTGGGCCTCAAAATCCACGCCGTTTTTTATTCACCCCTTCCCGTGTTGCTCGCCAACTCCCAGCGCCCAGGAACTAATCGCGCCTGCTGATATCAGAAGTGAATGCCTCGCCCGAGGTAAAGGGAGTTCTCGACCGTGCCGGCCCCAATGACCATGCACGATCAATCAGATGGGGCAAGGTCGCGAATACTCCGGCCTGCAATTCTATTGCTTGTCGTGGCGATCCACGCTGCGTTGTTGCTGGTCGCATCGCGCCGCGTGACAAGAGTGGACGCGCGCAGCGAAGAACCTCTGATTTTTCTCGCGCTGCCCGACCATGCGCAAGTCCCAGCCCCCGCCGCATCCGTAGCGGCGTTGCCTCGCAAAAACCCGGTTGCACCGCGCGACACGCAGCTCATCACCATACCGGCGCCCGCGCCGCCGTCCGCAGCCGACAACCCGTCTGCGCCCATCGATTGGAACGCGGCAGCCGAACTCGCGATCAAGCAGTACTCTGAGTTGGCGATGGCAACCCCGCCTCGCGCCATGGACAAGCACGGCGCAGGCGCGGATTTCAATGGCGGCTTGGGTCCCGATCGCGAAAAGAAAGCGGAATTCGGCTGGGATCGTACGCACACGCAGCGCATAGAGCCCATCGAAGGCGGCGGAATGCTCATCCGCCTCAGCGACCATTGCGTTTTGGTAGTGTTTCCTTTGCCATTCGTGGGTTGCGGCATCGGAAAAATTCCGGTTCGCGGCGACTTGTTCGAGCACATGCACAACGAGCCGCAGGCGGGGGGCAATCCGAATAACATCGTGCCGTGAGCGCATCGAACTGTCTCGCCGTTCGCAAATGGCAATAATCCCCAAGCTTTCGTCGATGCGACTCGATAGCATCAAGACAATCAACCAGGGGGACTTGTGTTGCCGGCGAGCAAGCGATATTCGGGGTGGAAACTGAGCGCATTGATGTGCGCAATCGTTTGTTCGATGTTGGGTTTCAATCCACCGGCGCTGGCGCAGATTCCATTCTGGAGCGTGGATGAATTTCACGCGCCCGCCGACCCACGCTGGGGTCAGACCGCTCGAGAGGATGTTGACGCGGCCTACAAGCTGCTTCTGGACAACCACCCCGGCGGGTCGCTGCCTCTGCATGACCTGGCCTTTCAGGAAAGATTGAAAAACGCGCACGGCCTGGCACTCGGTCGCGCCCGTGCGGTCGTCTCTTATCAGGGATACGCCGCGGTTCTCGCAGGATTTGCGGCCGGCATGGGTGACAAGCACATTTGGAGCCGCCCCACTTTTGTGGTCAACCTTCCACGCTGGGCGGGGATCATTGTCAGCAAGCGCGGCAACTCGTGGCTGGTCAGCGACACCGATGAGCCTCGGGCTGCGCTGCGGGGCGCCGCGCTCATCAGCTGCGATGGCGAGAACATCGAGGATTTGGCTCGCAAGAATCTTGGCGGATTTCGTGTCGACTGGAACGTCGGGGCACAGCAAGTCCAAGGGGCGCCCTGGCTGCTCGTGGATGAGGGCAATCCCTTCTTGACGCGCCCTGCGGCATGTCTATTCGAGCATGACGGTCAACGGCAAACAGTGAAGTTGAACTGGGTGCGGATCAAACGCGACAACTTATTGCCCAGGGTGCAAACCGCCATCGGGGCCGGTGCAGCGGGTTATGGCGTGCGTCGTGTCGGCGGCGGCTACTGGATAGCGCTGCAAAGTCTGATGAGCAATCACGCCGCCGATGTTGTAAAGGCGGTCGAGGATCAGAAAACCGCGCTCCGCGATGCGCCATTCGTGGTGCTCGATATGCGCGGAAACGGTGGCGGCTCGTCGTCTTTCGGACGTCAGATCGCAGCCTCGCTGCTGGGCCCGGCTGCCGTCGATGCCCGCCTCGGGCCTGAAGGCGGGTCAGCGTGCGAAGAAGCGTGGCGAGCGTCCGAGAGCAACGTCAACAACTTGGATTTTCTGCTGCGTTCGGGCACGGTGTATACGACCCCTGAGGCCTTGAAGATCGGCGAGACGCAGCTTCGTCAGATGCGCGCGGCACGCGCTCGCGGCAAGGCATTCTCCAGTGAGGTCTATTGCCCGGATGCGCTGGAAAAGCCGGTTCTCGCGGCACAACCACCCTCCTTGATGAAAGGGCGATTACTTTTGTTGACGGACAGCCTCTGCTTCAGCTCGTGCTTGTTGGTCACGGACGACTTTCTCACTTTGGGCGCATTCCACGTCGGGCAAACTACCGATGCCGCGACCCACTATCAGGAAGTTCGCGAAGAATATCTGCCTTCAGGCTATTCGATGTTTTCCACGCTTCAAGCGATTGACCCGGGCGGCCCGTACCAGGTCGGGCCTTTCGAGCCTGAGCTGGTCTACAACGGCGACATTGCCGATACCCGGGCACTCGAGGCGTGGGTTGTCGCAACCGCGGTGCCGGCTTCGCAAAAATAAAGGTCAATGCAGGATTTTCAGCTAACGAGCGGGCCGCAAAGCTTCTATCAACTTGCACGCTCGCGTAACGGCATCCGCGGAGTCAATGCGCGACGCGAATTCCCGGCGCCGTTGCGCTGAGGTGCCATCGCTCAGAATGCTGTCCATGATCGGCACCACCCGCCGTGCGCGATAGCGGCTCTGCGCGATGCTGCGGCCCAACCCAAGCTGCTCAATGCGCCATCCGCTGTCGAACTGATCATAGCCGTGGGGCACCACGAGATGCGGAATACCCGCTTTGATTCCCTGCGCCAGCGTGCCCACCCCACCGTGATAGACGAGCAGCGCGGCACGCGGCAGTACCTGACTGAATGGCAAGTAGCCGAAGACCTTGATGTTCGGCGGAAGATTCTTCGGAACCTGCTCCGGGTAGTTGGTTACCAGCATGGCGCGCAAGCCCATGTCCCGTGCAGCCTTGACCGACTCCTTGAAGAAGCGCTGCATGGTGGATCCTGCCGAGCCTGGCGTGAAAATGACCGGCGCCGCACCCGCATCGAGAAATTCCCCGGCTTCCGCCAGGGGCGCGACTTCGCCGTCCGCATCCCACAGCGGAAATCCGACCGTGTGGGTATTGGCCGGCCAATCCGGCTGTGGTGCGGCAAACCACTCAGGAAAGAAGGCAATGACCAACTGCGGTGAATGCATCCAGCGATGCATCACTCGATCGACGGGCGCCAATCCAAGCGTAGCTCGAAGGGCATTGAGCGGTTCTTTGATCCGTCGATCCAAAATCAAGGCATCGATCAGACGGAACAAGCCTTGCTTGAACCACTTCGGGCGCGAGGCCGACAACCTGACGTTGCCCATCATTCCTTGATCGGCAAAGGTGCGGATGACGCTGGGTTGCAGATGTACCGAAGCACTGGGCACGCCGAGTTTCTCCTGCGCCACTCGCGCGCCGAAAGCCAGGCTGGAAAATGCCACCACGGTATTCGCGTCCGCATGCTTTTCGATCAATCGGTAAATCTCGGCGATCGCCGGCACGATCACCTGCGCAATCACTTTGAAGCCCTTGCGCAAATGCCACAGCTCCGGGTTGGCGATGGCCGCGTTGGCTTCCGCGGCGGTGCCGACCGGCAGGAACTCGATGCCCTGCGCCTCGATCAGCGCTTGAAAAATCGGGTTCGTGAGAATCGTGGCCCGGTGGCCGCGGGCCTTGAGTGCTGCGCCGAGCGCGATGAAGGGATGCACATCGCCGGCGCTCCCCATCGTGGGCAACATGACGTGCAGGGGTCGATTGGCGGCCGCTTTCAAAGGCTCGCTCAACGATCGAACTTGGTCGACAAAATGATTGACGAAGTGGTGCGTTCCACGCCATCCAGCGCGCCAATGCGATCGATGACCTGATCCATTTCGGCGACGGATGCGGTGACCGCAACCGCAATCAAGTCCACATCGCCGCTGACCGAATGCAGGAGCCGCACCTGCGATATGTCGCGCAGCGCCGCGGTCACGGCGCGGGCCTCCTTCGGACCCACTTTTATCATGACATGCGCGCGCACCGCGCCGAGGCCATGCTCGGGTGCCAGGCGCACGCCATAGCCGGTGATGATTCCCTGCTTTTCGAGTCGCTCAATGCGGCTTTGAACGCTGGTACGCGAACGGCCTACCAGCCTCGCGAGCATGGCGGTCGAGGCGCGGCCATTTTCCCGCAATGCCGATATGAGCTTCTCGTCGATGGCATCCATGGCATTTTGCCTGTTTTAACCTACAGAACGTAGTAATTATGCCTTAAAAACGTCTATATGACCCTACCATTTGCAGTGCATCCCGGCAAAAATAAGCGGCTACTTGGGAGGCGGCATGAAAAGCATTGTTATCGTCGGCGCGGGCAAGATCGGCTCCATGATTGCGGAGTTTCTCGGCGGTTGCGGCGACTATGCGGTGACTGTTGTCGATCGCTCGCAACCGCAATTGGATCGGCTGGAGACCTCGGTGGCCGTCACCAAAGTTGCGGTCGACATTCGGCAAGCCGATGCGCTGCGCAAGTTGCTGATCGGCAAATTCGCCGTGCTGTCCGCCGCGCCTTATCACGCCACGCGGCTCATTGCCGAAGCGGCCAAGGCAGCCGGCGCCCATTATCTGGATCTCACGGAAGATGTCGCCAGCACCCGCGCGGTCAAGCAGCTGAGCTTGGGCGCCCGCACCGCGTTTATCCCGCAATGCGGATTGGCGCCGGGATTCATCACCATTGTCGCCAGCGACCTGGCCTCGCGATTCGATACGCTCAACGATGTTCGCATGCGGGTCGGCGCGTTGCCGAAATTTCCCTCCAACGCGCTCAACTACAATCTCACCTGGAGCACGGACGGCGTCATCAACGAATACTGCGAACCGTGCGAAGCCATCGTCAATGGCCAGCTCAAAGAAACCCAGCCGCTGGAAGAATTGGAAGAGTTCTCGCTCGACGGCATTTTGTACGAGGCATTCAACACCTCGGGCGGCCTCGGCACGTTGTGCGAAACCTTGGCCGGCAAGGTCCGAAACCTCAATTACCGCACCATTCGTTATCCCGGCCATGCCGCCATCATGAAGGCGCTGCTCAATGATCTGCGGCTGCGTGACCGGCGCGAGCTTCTGAAGGATATTCTCGAGAATGCAGTGCCGATAACCCTGCAGGACGTGGTGATTGTATTCGCCACGGTGAGCGGCATGCGCGCCGGGCAGCTCATGCAAGAGACCTACGCCAACAAGATCTATGCGGCGCCGATCGGCGGCCGGGTCCGCAGCGCCATACAGATCACGACGGCGGGCGCCATTTGCGCGGTGCTCGACATGCTGAGCGCCGGCGAATTGCCTCAGGCCGGCCTCATTCGCCAGGAAGAGATCGGACTGAAGGCCTTTCTCGCGAATCGTTTCGGCCGCGTGTACGCGATGGCCACGCCGGCCGCGGCAAACGCGGCTTGAACTGCGTTAGGGATCATCTACAGGCATAGGTAGGGCGGCTCTGCGAATCGAGCACGCCGTGGCGCATCAGCCAGTCGCGCGCGTCCTCCGCATCCTGATCGAACCACTTCGCGGCGCTTCCCAGCCTGAACGTATAGCCCCACTCGTCCATGTCGCGGCACATCCGTTCGCGGCCGACGTTCGGCAGCGATTGCGCCAGGATGATTTGCAGGTAGCAAACGGCATTCTCTTCCGCATGATCGCCGCCGGCATCGGTATCCAAGCCGGCGCGCCGTTCCGGCGTCATGCAGATAAAATGGGCGCCCTCGTGCAGCACCGAATGCACCGGCGTGTCGAGCCGCGCGAAGATTTTGGATCCCATCAGGCCCGCCTCGCGCTCGCCCCAATACGAGCCGGGGATGACTTCATCGCGCGCCACGAGGTGCAATGACAAGCCATAGCGATCCAAGAGTACCTGCAGGGCGAGCCGATCAATGGCGTTAACCAACAGCACCGCGCAATTCCACGCCGGCGCTACTTCAGGCTCGTCAGCCGGCGCATCGCAATGGACACCAGATCCCGCGCCATTTGTTGGCGCAGCATGTCCGCCTCGTGCTCTTTGGCAAGCTGCAGCGTCTCGTCGAAGCTGAAGTCCCTCGACAGGCTGATCGTCTGGGGCGCGAGCAACTCCTTGTCGAGGCCGCGCACGCTGAACGTGACGGTATAAGTGAGCTCGTATTCGGTCGGGATGTTTTTCGCCGACACCGCGAGCGTGCGTTGCTCGACCAGATCCTTGGTGACTTCGACCGTCGCCGTGGCGGCGGCGCGCGCCAGCTGCGGCGTGGCTCCGGAGCTCTTGAGCTGATGTTCGAATTCGCGCGAGAAGTCGGTGTATGGGTCTTTTAGCGACAGATAGGGCCGGGCCATGACGGCGGGCAGCGGATCACTGCCGGCCAGGCGAAACCCACATGCGCAGAGCGCGCATGCGCCGAGCAAAATCAAATATTTCGCACTGCCCACGGCGCATTACACCACGATGTTCACGAGCTTGCCGGGCACGATAATGACCTTGCGCACCGGCGAGGTGCCGATGAACTTCTGCACATGGGCGTCGGCGAGCGCCGTGGCTCGCACCACGGCATCGTCGGCGTCCGCCGCCACGGAAATGTGCGCGCGCAACCTGCCGTTCACTTGGACGACCATTTGCAGCGTGGACGATTGCAACGCCTCGGCGTCGACCTTGAGCCATGGCTCATCAACGAGCGCGGCGCGATGACCCAAGTCCCGCCACAACGCGTGGGTTACATGCGGGATGATGGGCGACAGCGTCAGCACGGCAATCTCCAGCGCCTCCTGTGAAACGCCTCGATCCTGCGGCGAACCCCGCGGGAACTTGGCCAGCGCATTCAAGAGCTCCATGACGGCCGCGATGGCCGTATTGAATGTGCGGCGGCGGCCAATGTCATCCGTCACTTTCGCCAATGTCTGATGCGACTGCCTGCGCATGGCCCGCTGCGCCTCGGTCAAGGCCGCCTTGTCGAAGGGCGCCACCGGCCCCTGCGATACGTGGTCATACACGGCCTTCCACAGACGCTTGATGAAGCGATACGCGCCCTGCACGCCTTCATCCGACCATTCCAGCGTTTGTTCCGGAGGCGCCGCAAACATGATGAACAGGCGCGCCGTATCGGCGCCGAATTCATCCACCAACTCTTGCGGATCGACGCCGTTGTTCTTTGACTTGGACATGGTCACGACGCCGCCGGACTCAACCTCTTTTCCGTCGGTACGCAGCACCGCAACGCGGCGCTGCGTGGCTGGGTCGGCGGTGACGGTCACGTCGGCGGGATTGTAGTATTGCACCCGGCCCGAATCGGATTTCCGAAAGAACACCTCGTTCAACACCATGCCCTGCGTGAACAACCGCGCGAAGGGCTCTTTGAATGGGACCGCACCCATCTCGTTCATGAACCGCGTCCAGAAGCGTGCGTACAGCAGGTGAAGAATGGCGTGTTCGATGCCGCCGATGTACTGGTCCACGGGCAGCCAATATTGGACCCGATAGTCCAGCATCGCCTGGTCATTGTCGGCGCACGCAAAGCGCAGAAAATACCACGACGAATCCACGAACGTGTCCATGGTGTCGGTTTCGCGCCGCGCATCGGCAGCGCATTTCGGGCATTTGACGTTCAAGAACGCAGCGTCTTGCAAAAGGGGATTGCCGCTGCCGTCAGGCACCAACTCGGTCGGCAGAACCACCGGCAATTGTTCGTCGGGTACCGGCACCACTCCGCAGCTCTTGCAGTGAATGATCGGAATCGGGCAGCCCCAATATCGCTGCCGCGAGATTCCCCAATCGCGCAATCTCCAGGTAGTCCGTTTCTCGCCCAAACCTTTGGCGCTCAAATCAATGGCAACCGCATTGACCGCGCGCTCATAGTCCAAACCGTCATAGCGGCCGGAATTCACGCAGCGTCCATGTTCGGAGTACCAGGGCTGCCAGGCCGCCAATGAATACGGGCACCCTTCAATATCGATGACCGGCTTGATCGGCAAGGCATATTTTTTGGCGAATTCGAAATCCCGCTCATCATGCGCCGGGACCCCCATGACCGCGCCATCGCCGTAGCTCATGAGCACGTAGTTGCCGACCCAGAGCGGCACGGGCTCGTCGCTGATCGGATGCCGGACCACCAGTCCGGTCGGCATGCCTTTCTTTTCCTGAGTGGCAAGCTCGGCTTCGACCGCCGGACCGCGTTTGCACTCCTCGATAAAAGCCGCCAATTTTGGGTTGTCACGCGCCGCAATGGCCGCCAGCGGATGTTCTGCCGCCACCGCGCAGAACGTCACGCCCATGATGGTATCGGCGCGCGTGGTAAAGGCGTACAGCACGCCGCCTTCGCCGATCTTGTGCGGAAATCCCAATCGCACGCCTTCGCTGCGGCCGATCCAATTCGCCTGCATGGCGCGCACTCGCTCGGGCCAATCCGGCATGCCGTTCAAGGCCTCGAGCAGATCTTCGGCGTACGCCGTGATCTTCAAGTAATACATCGGAATTTCGCGCTTTTCGATGATCGCGCCGGTACGCCAGCCGCAGCCGTCGATGACTTGTTCGTTCGCCAGCACGGTTTTGTCGACCGGGTCCCAATTCACCACGCCGGTTTTCTGATACGCGACGCCCTTTTCCAGCATGCGCAGAAACAACCACTGGTTCCAACGATAGTATTCAGGAAGGCAGGTGGTGAGCTCGCGATTCCAATCCAGGCCGTAGCCCAATGATTTTAGCTGCGCCTTCATATGAGCGATGTTGTCGAGGGTCCACTTCGCCGGCGGCACGCGGTTCGCGATCGCGGCGTTTTCGGCCGGCAAACCGAAGGCGTCCCATCCCATTGGCTGCAGCACGTTGCGGCCGTTCATGCGCATGAATCGCGCCAGCGCATCGCCTATGGTGTAATTGCGGACATGCCCCATGTGCAAGCGGCCGCTTGGATAGGGAAACATGCACAAGCAATAATACTTCTCGCGGCTGTCGTCTTCCTTGGCCTCGAAGCTATGGTGTTCGTTCCAATAGTGCTGTGCCGCTGCTTCGATGGCCGCGGATTCGTATCTTTCTTGCATGATTGGACGCCAGAATACCCGAGATGCCGGACGACCGCGAACTGCTCTTAACCAAAGGATCGCATGCGAAACTTGAATTTCTACGGCGCGCTCGCCTTGAGCACCCTGAGCGGCTGCCTGTGGTTTCTGGCCGTTACGCCGTTTGATTTTTCCGCCCTGGCGTGGATCGCGGCGATCCCGATGTTCATGGCGATTGAACGTGCGGGCAGCTTTCGCCGCGCGTTATTTTTGGGATGGTGGGCCGGGCTCATCGAGACCGCCGGCGGCTTTTACTGGCTGATCGATGTGATGCGTCGATTCGCTGATTTCCCCTGGGTGGGCGCGGCGCTCGTGTTTCTGCTTTTCTGTGCGACGCGCGCCATTATTTTTTTGCTGTTTACGGCCGCTGTGTGCGCGATTCGCAAACGCGTCCAAGCGCCCATGGCTCTGCTCGGGCCGATCGTCATGGTCAGCTGTGAACTGGTGGTCCCACAGCTATTCCCATGCGGCCAATGGATCAGCCAAGCATGGAACCCGCTCGTCATCCAAGTCAGCGAACTGACAGGACCTTTCGGCGTCACGGCCTTGCTGATGATGATCAACGGCGCGGCCTACGACTTGACGGTCAATGTGCGCGCGGGCCGCTATCCGGCGATGGCATCCGCTGCCCTGCTGGCGGCGGCGCTGGTCTTCGGCGCGGTGCGCATGCACCAGATCGACGAGGTCGCCGCACACGCGCCCCTCCTCAAGGTGGGCGTGGTGCAGCCGAATTTCGCGTACACCATTGACGGCGAATTCTCGCGCGACGAGGCACTGCGCCAGCTGACGGCGCTTCAGGAACAATCACGCCGCTTGGAGCGCGAGGGCGCCGAGGTATTGGTCTGGAGCGAGGGCAGTTTTCCGGTCGCGGTACCGCGGGATTTCAGTGCCGACTTCGCGCCGGAATCTCTCGCCATGATCCGCCGCGGCTTCGCCATACCCACCATCATCGGCGCCGACATGTACGACGCGGCGCGCGAGGATGCATTCAACTCAGCCATTTTACTGGACAAGAACGGCAAGGTCGCAGGAAGGTATGACAAGGTGCGCCTGCTCGCCTTCGGCGAATACATTCCCGGCATTGATGCCTTTCCGTGGCTGCGCAAGCTCCTGCCGGCAGGTGCGGGCCGATTTACCGCAGGCAGCGGCCCCGGCGTGATCTCCCTGCAAGGGCCGGACAACAAGGTCTGGCGATTGGGTCCGGTGATCTGCTACGAAGATATATTGCCGGGCTTCTTGCGCGGCGTCGGGCAATTGCGCCCCAACCTGCTGGTCAATTTGACCAGTGATTCTTGGTTTGGCGCGGACACCGAACCCTGGGAGCACTTGGCGCTCGCGGTGTTCGCCGGTGTCGAATTGCGCGTGAGCATGGTCCGCGCCGTCAATTCGGGCGTATCCGCGCTCATCGATGCCAATGGGCGCGTGCTGCAGAAAACCTATGCCGACGATCCTTACCGCCACCCGCGAGCCGCGGATGGCGTCGTGGTCACGACTCCGCTCATGCCGGGAACACACACGGTGTTCGCGGCGGTGGGCAATCTGTTCGCCTATGTGTGCTTGGCGGGGACCTTGGCAATGCTTGTCATCGCGTGGCGCGGCCGGCAGGGCCCGAGCAACGCTTGAGCCGCTGCTTCTGTTGCGTCGCAATGGCCCGTTCGACCGGCAAACCGGCGAGGGGTTCGTGCGAATCGCGCGAATGCTGCATAGCCTGTACTTCGGGAGACCTCGTTCGTTCTGCTCGTCCTGAACGGAGCAGGTTTCGTGCCAAGCCCCGCGGAGTTGCCGGCCTTTTCCTAAAACGGCAGCGGTTGCAAATCAGGCTCCACCCATCTGCGGCGGGCGTCGACGGAAAACAACCGCCTACGGGTCCAATACGCGAGCAGCCAATCGGACCTGCCCAACGGCGATGCCATCAATGCGTTGCAAGTGGCGAACAAGCTACGACCCGGATCTTGCCGAAGAAAACTTCGAGCCGCGCGCAGCGACGCCTGAGTCATGGTCTCGTGATAGCCGTCGGTGTCGGTATTGGCAACGCCGGTCGCCTCGTTGTACGCGCGGATAAAGCCCGGCATGTCACGTGAGGCATCCAGGTCCTTGCGGCATGAAATCAACCACAGGGCCGCGGCAAAGTGCGCCGCATGCGTCCACTGAGGCTTGGGCAGTGAGCGATCGAGCAACCCACGGCCGATGGCGGCAATTTCTTCGTCCGAGGCAAATGGCATGAATGGCAGGATGCTAGCAGCGCAATGCGCATGCTTTCCAGGGAATCGCGCTTGTAACTACTATGCCGGGCGGTTTAGGCTTGCGCGCTGCGCACTGGCGCGGCAGTTGATGGAATCTTAAGTCATGACTACATCCACCGGAAACATCCGTCTGTACGAACTCGCACTGGAGAATGGCCGTTCAGCCAGTCCGTTCGTTTGGCGAATCCGCTATGCGCTGGCGCACAAGGGTATCGCATTCGAGACCGTGTACCTGGGGTTTACCGAGATTCCGACGGTGTTCGGCGGCAAATTCAAGACCGTTCCCATACTCGAGCACGGCGACACGGTCTTGGCCGAGAGCTGGGACATTGCCGAGTACTTGGACCGCGCCTTTCCCGACCGTCCGCCGTTGTTCGCCAGTCCCGGCGAACTTGCCGTGATACGGCTCACCGACGCATGGTTCATGAACGAGGTGTTGAGAAAAATGTTCCGCGTGTATGTGAAGGACGTGCACGACGCCGCGCGCCCGCAGGATCGGCCCTACTTTCGCGAGAGCCGCGAGAAGAACATGAAGGGCAAGACACTAGAGAGCTTTACGGCGGATCGCGCATCGTACTTGCCGGCGATTCGCGCCTCACTGCAGCCGCTGCGCACGCACTTGCAAAAATACCCGTTCCTCGGCGGCAGCACGCCCAATTTCGCCGATTACGTCGCGCTCGGCGGATTTTATTGGGCTGCCAGCGCCGGCACCTTGACGCTGTTGGAGCGTAACGACGCTTTGCGCGATTGGCTCGAGCGCGGCTTCAATTTGTACGGCGGAATTGCGCGCGATCCGGGAGCCGAGCCGCTGTTCGAATCATGAATAGTTCAGGCTAGTGGCCCGATCCCGCCGGCGCCTCTGGCGCAAAATTTTTATTGTGATCTTCGCGGTCTTCGCCACCGTTGCGGTGGTTGCGGCGGCGTGGATCATACATTTGGATCGCGTGGTGACTCAACAATTCCAGGGTCGCCATTGGTCGGTGCCGGCGCATGTCTACGCGGCACCGCTCGAGCTGTATGCCGGCGCGCCCATCTCGGCGGACGATCTCGAAGAGGAATTGCGCCGCGTGCACTATCGGCGCGGCGATCCGGCCGGCGGCCCCGGTCTGTATCGTCGGGTCGGCAACGCCTTCGACATTCAGACCCGGCGGGTGCGCTTCATCGACGAACAACGCGATGCCCAGCTGGTGTCCATCCACGCCGACGCATCCTCGGTCACCAGCATGCGTCAAATAGACGGTGCGGACCTGCCGGTGTTCCGCCTGGATCCCCCGGTGATCGGCAGCGTCTTTCCCATTCACGGTGAAGATCGCCTGGTTCTATCGCCGGAAGAAATTCCTACGTTGCTGCGCAAAGGCATCAAGCTGATCGAGGATCGGCGTTTCGACGAACATCACGGCGTCGACACGCTCGGCGTGCTGCGTGCCGTCTGGGTCAACCTGCGCGCCGGCCGGGTGGTGCAGGGCGGCAGCACGCTCACGCAGCAACTGGTGAAGAATTACTTCCTCACCGACGCGCAGACATTCGACCGCAAGGCCACCGAGGCGGTCATGGCGCTGCGCCTCGAAGCGCACTATTCCAAGGATGAGATCCTGGTGGCCTACCTCAACGAGGTCTTCCTGGGCCAGGATGGCGAACGCGCCATCCACGGCTTTGGGCTCGGCAGTGAATTTTATTTCGCCAAGCCCTTGGGCGAACTCGACGCCGGCGAACTGGCGCTGTTGATCGGCCTGGTCAAGGGTCCCTCGTACTACGATCCGCGCAGACATCCCGATCGCGCGCTCGCGCGGCGCAACCTGGTGCTCAAGGGATTTGCCGACGCGCACCTGATCGAGGCCAACGCCGCGCAGCGCGCGGCCGCGGCGCCGCTGGGTCTGCGTCCGGGAGGAGGCAGCTACGTACCGGCCTACATCGATCTGGTGCGGCGGCATTTGAAGCGCGACTACGCCGAGGCTGATCTGGCGGCGGCCGGATTGTCGGTGTACACCAGCCTCGATCCGCGCGCCCAAGCTGCCGCGGAGCGCGCGCTGGCGCGCGATCTGCAGCGCCTGGATGCGAAGGCGGCGGCTCGCGGCGGGCACTTGCAGGGTGCAGTGATCGTCGCCGAGCCCAATAGCGGCGATGTCGTCGCGGTGGTCGGCGGGCGCGAGACCGACACCGCCGGCACCTTCAACCGTGCCCTCGATGCACGCCGGCCCATCGGTTCATTGGTGAAACCGGCGGTGTACTTGACGGCGCTCGAGAGCGGCCGCTACACCGCGGCCAGCCTGATCGAGGATGCGCCCATCGAAATGAAGCTGCCGGACGGCAGCATCTGGGCGCCGCAGAATTTCGAGCACAATGTGAACGGCTCCGTAACCTTGGCCAAGGCGCTCGCCGAGTCGCTGAATCTGGCCACCGTCAAGCTCGGCATGGATTTGGGTTTATCCAAAGTGGCGGACACGCTGCAAAGCTTGGGGCTCGACTCCTCGACGGCGCTCAATCCGTCGATGCTGCTCGGTACCGTGGAGATGACGCCGCTCGAGGTGGTGCAGGTGTATACCTCGCTGGCGAATGGCGGCTTTCGCGCCCGGCTACGCGCGGTGCGCGCCGTAGTGGACGAGCAGGGGCGGCCGCTCAGGCAGTTCAAGGTCCAAGTCGAACCGGCGGCACCGCCGGCTGCGGTATACCAGTTGGTCCGCATGCTGATGTTGGTACCCACCCACGGCACGGCGCGCGCTGCCGCGGCCCGTTTGCCGAGAGGGTTGGTGATCGCCGGCAAGACCGGCACGTCCTCCGACACCCGAGACAGCTGGTTCGCCGGGTTTACCGGGAGCTACCTGTCCGTGGTCTGGGTGGGCTACGACGACAACCGAGTCACGGGATTGACGGGCGCCGCCGGTGCGCTGCCGGTGTGGGCCGACACCATGGCCAGTCTCAAACCGGTCTCGTTCGAGCCCATCGCTCCGGATTCCGCGGAGGACCGATGGATCGGCTTCGATGATGGACTCGAGACCACGCCGGCCTGCAACCCCTCGGCCGTGGTCATCGGTGTGCCCAAAAATACCGTGCTGGCCCGCAATCCTCGCTGCAATCCCTCGCAACCGCCCAGCGTCGGTGACAAGATCAAGTCATGGTTCGACCGTATCGTTCACTGACCGGCCTCATGGCGCCGCTCGCCGCCTTGATGCTGGCGGGCTGTGCCGCTTCGTTGCGCACTTCACCTAGCCCCGAAATCTCGACGCGCCCGTCGTCCGCCTCACCCAACGCGCCGACCCCTGAGCTGCCTCCGGAAGTGCCGCGTCCGGCACCGGCGCCGCGCGAATTCAGGCTCTCGCCGGCCACCCAGTCGTTGGTGGCGCAGGCTCACACCCTCCAGGGACGCGGCGACCTGCCCGGCGCCTCATCGACGCTCGACCGGGCGCTGCGCATCGAGCCCAGTAATCCCTTGCTGTGGATCGAGTTGGGGAGAATTCGCTTGGTGGAGGGCGACGCGCATCAGGCGGAAGTTTGCGGCCGCAAGGCTCTTGCGCTCGCCAGCAGCGATCAACGTGCGCTCAGCGGCGCCGGTCATCTATTGGCCGATGCGCTGCGCACGCAGGGCCGCAATCAGGAAGCGAGTGAGGTCGAGAGCCGGTGGTGATGCCGTGCAATGCTGCAAGTCATCTGGCTTACTCATACCAAGATAGCCGCCGGGTCGCAGCTGCGGCACTTCAGGATTTTCTGCGATCCATTAAAGATAGGATAGTTGAGCGCAAGGCTCGCCAATGGGGGGACGAATATTAGTTCGCTGGTGCATGTTCCTCGATATCCTAGCAACCGTGCGCAATGCATGGCTCGTCGCCAAACTATAGGTATCCCGAGTGCTATGAATACCGTTTCCAGTTTTGTCTCCCGCTTGACGATTAACCTGGTTGTGGCAGCGGTGGCCGTCGGCGCTCCACTGCTCGCGGTTTCGCAGACTGTGGCCGTCCGCTTCGGACAGCTTGTCACGGGGAAGGGCGCTGTCATCCAGGACGCGGTGGTGCTCATTGAGAAGGACCGGGTCACCGTGGTTGGATCGGGCGCAAAGGCGGTCCCCGCGGACGCTCGTCTGATCGATCTGCGGCCGCTCACCGGCATTCCGGGAATGATCGACGCGCACACGCATATGACCTTCTACTGGGACAAAACCCCAGGCTCGAAGCCCTGGGCGCAACTCGGTACCCTCAACTCTGCCGTCACTGTTTTTCTGGCCCAGGAAAACGCCCGCAAGACACTGGAAAGCGGAGTCACCACAGTCCGCGACCTAGGCTCATGGGACGGCAACGACCTTGCGATGCGAGATCTTATCGAACGTGGGGCCATGGTCGGCCCGCGAATGTTCGTCTCGGGATGTGGTCTGCACGTCACATCCGACCCCTTTCGACCCGGCGCCACCCAGCCTGACCCGTGCCGCGCCGATGGTGTCGCGGACGTGCAGCGCGCAGCCCGGCAACAGCTTGCCGCCGGAGCGGACTGGATCAAAATGTACGGCTCCACCGGCAGCGACCAGAACGTAACGGGCTTTGAAACCTTTGGCTTCGAGGAGATGAAGGCGGCAACCGACGTGGCTCACCGCGCAGGTAGGCGCATCGCCATTCATTCATACGGACCCGATGGCGCACGAGATGCGGTCAAGGCCGGTGCAGATTCTGTCGAGCATGCCGTCGACATTGACGATGCGACCTTCGCCGAAATGGTCAAACGCGGGACGGTCTACGTGCCGACGGTGGATCATAATCGCTATTACGTCGATCACAAGGACGAATTCGGGTACGACCAAGCCGCCGTCGACAGGCTGAACGGTTACATCTTGAGAAATGCGGAGACGCTGCGCCGCGCCGTCAAGTTTCACGTCAAGATCGCGATGGGCTCGGATGCGGTCTTCACGGGCTTCGGCGAAAATACCGGCGATCTCAGCTGGTTGGTCAAGGCCGGCATGACTCCGGCACAGGCGCTCGATTCGGCAACCAATGTCGGGGCCGAATTGCTCGGCCAGGCGAATGAACTTGGCATCGTCGCGCCGGGCGCCTTTGCCGATCTGGTGGCGATCGACGGCGATCCCCTTAAGAACATTGCAGCGGTCCTCAAGGTCAAGTGGGTCATGAAGGGCGGCAAGGTCGTTGTCGATAAGCGCTGAGAGGGGAATTCAATGTCGCGTGTTGCGAAGGGATTGGCTCTAGTACTGTCTGCTCTTGCGTTGCCCACGCCCTGCCACCTCGGTGATGAAAGCATTCAACGGACGCGCCGCCTTCATGGCGGCGACATAGCTCGTCGTCAGTTCGCCGGCGGTGAACTCATCGACAAGGTCGCGGCGGCTTATATCTTGCAGGGATTGCTTGATAGGTTGGGGAAGACTGATATGCCAAGTAGCGATGCAGATTGAATGCTTAATCCAGCAAGATCGCGACGATCCGCTCTCGTCACTTGGTGACGGCGACCGTGGAAAGGACTTTGTCGCAAAGCTCCGTCCATTCGGGAGGCCCATCGACGACAGCAATCGTCAGCACGTCGGTCTCATTGAGCGGCACGTAGGTCGCGTTGTCCGGCATAGCGCGGTGGATCGCCGTCTTTCCGCCAAGGCTAATGACGGTTTCCGATGCGTTGAGCGGCCGATGCGCCAATGCCTCGTACCATTGCTGAATGGGAAGACGCTGAGGATTGATCCCTCGTTGGATCGTAAGGAGCATATTTCTGACGGTAATTTTTCCGCCCACATCGGTTTGGCCCCTCAGGCTTACGTCTTCTACCGGCTTGCAGTCCCCGTTGGTGCAACGGGTTCCCGTCGGTATGCTCGGCTTTAGAGTGTCGGGATATTTGAATTCGTACTCGCCGGATGCATTGCGGTAGCTGTGCCAGCTGGCCGTGTCGGCGTCACTGGTTTGCGCTGCGAGAGCGGCGGACACCAGCATGAATGCCATCAAAGCCGTAATTATCGACCGTGCCCGGCGCCTCATCGACGCTCGACCGGGCGCTGCGCATCGAGCCCAGTAATCCCTTGCTGTGGATCGAGTTGGGGAGAATTCGCTTGGTTGTTCATGATCTTCCAGCGCCCATCCACTTTAAGCAGGGTGAATAGGTCTGTGCAATTCGCGCCAGTCCAATTATCGAGTTCGAGGCGCACGGTCGCGATGGTGCCGGCGACGTCGATGTTCACGATATTGGTTTTGAGATCCGCGGCCGGTCCGTTCTGATCGTGCCAATCGAAGAGCCGTTGGATGGGTCCTGCGAATAAACTATCGCCTTCATAGCCGAAAATCGTTGCGTCGTCGTGAAAAGCGCGTCGCATCTCAGCGCTAGATCCCGATTTTGCGCCGTCAATGTAGTGCTGCACGGCTGACGTGATTGCGTCTTTCTCGGTCATCGGCCTACTACTCCAGGAAACTAGGACGTGCTTTCCCAGAGATTACCTTCTGCAGCCTTCTACTGCCACGGGCGCGAGCATCCAGGACTAGAACTCAACTCCAGCGGGGTTGCATGGACTGCGCCATTCTTTGACCATTGGAACAGTAGAGAGGGGCCAGATGCTCTACCGGCATATGTAGCAGAAAGGCAGAAGGCCCCATGGGAGCACTTTGATTCGTTGGCTGTACGGTGATCGCTGGCGCGACGATAAAGAATACCGCAGGACTCGTGGGAACCGACGAACCGGAGCTGCAGCTGCCGGTGCTCAAGTCGATGCCGAAAAACAAAGTAAGCGTAAAGACGTAGCAATTGCGAGTAAACAATGCAAAAGTAGAAAACCAATCCTTGGCAACCATCTCGTAGGCCGTCGGTGTTTCCGCCGTCGTTCGGTAGGGTTGTTATTTCTCTGTGTTCGAGATGGCGGCCGCCGCAACGACGCCTTTAAGGATATCGATTAAATGCATCACACTCACGTTTACATCTTGATCAAATTTCCTGGTCACCTCCAGTGGTGTTTTGATGCTCCATAGCACGAAGTGCGTTTTAGCGTCGAGGATACTCACATTTAGGAAACTGGAGTAAGTTGTGATCGGTTCGGCGTTTCTCAAGGCCGATTCGATCCGAAATTCGAACACAAGGTCGGAGTCAACAGGGGTGGTTGCAGTTTGATAGTGACCCCATGACTTTACTGCTGTAGAAAATTGGACGTACGGCGTGTCCGGTTTCCCCCATAGGGAAAAGGCAATCATTGAAGCAGCGTCCAAGCCAGCATTGGAGAGAAAAATTGTCTTCGCGGCGCTCAGCTGTGCGGGCACTAATACCGCCGATACAGCTATTGGCGACTGTGCGATCGCCAGTCCCGTCACAAAGAAGAACGCCAAACTCGCCAGGAATGCTCTTCGGGCTAACCAATACATCATCATTGCTCCTCCTTGGCTCAAGTCGTTATACGGCAAGCAGTCCAGCCCTCATCGCTACTGAAGGTCTGGTCCATCTCATCTTCTGACAGCTGTTGAAGCTACCACCAATTTGGTCACTACTTTACGCCCTGTGCGTGCGCTCCACAGAACGGGCTCTTATTGGAACGGTTTAGATCCAATACCCTACAATTCTAATGAATTGACGCCGAAACGATCACCGTATCACAGGCTACACTGGTCATCATCCTTCCCCTGACGGCGATATTGAGCGTTGCGACGCAAAGCTCGGTGAATTCGAAACCATCGACGAATTCGACGCCCCCTTCATCCTGAACGCGAATCGTACCTGCGCCTTTATTCCGTGCTGCGCCCATTGGAGGCTCAAGCCGCGTCGGTTCTGTGGCATGGCTCGCTCGTGAGCGCGATCGGCGCGACGTCGCCCCAATCGTGGACCTGAAGTGGCGCCCCCTCACCCGTGCAGGTAATGAACCCCTCGGACGCGATCACCTCGGCGCGTGATGAAGTGCGCGGTGAACACGTCTGCAGGCGGAGCAACCGGCGCGCGGCTAACCGCCGCGGCGCTAGCCAGCGCGGCGCCGCCAAGCCGCGATGGCCAGCAAGCTCAAAGCTCCCAGGACAACGGGATAATTGCCGAACCGCGCGTAAGGCGTCAGGCCTGTCATGGGCTGCACACTCGCGCGCAGCACGCCTTCTTGGAATTGCGGCAACTGTGCGACGACTTTTCCTCGAGGGTCGATCGCCGCGGTGATGCCGTCGTTCGCGGCACGTATCAAGAAGCGCCCCGCTTCGAGTGCACGCATGCGCGCAATTTGCAGGTGCTGATGCCGCGCCGTGGAGTCCCCGAACCAGGCATCGTTGGTCACATTGATGAGTAGTGCAGCCTGGCGCAGTACTTCGAGCTGTTGGCTGCCGAACGCGTCTTCATAGCAAATCGTCAAACCGAGCTTTTGTCCGGCCGCACTCAACAGGGCCTGATGCGAGCTGCCCGCGGTGAAATCGTCGTAGGGCAAACTCATCAGCCGCAACCAGGCGCGCACGAAGGCGGGCACGGGAAAGTATTCGCCGAAAGGCACCAAGTGCCGCTTGTAATACCAACCCTCGGTGGACTCGCCGAGCACCAGGATCCCATTGAAATACTGCTTGGTTTCCGCCCGATAGTTCACCAGCCCAATTGCAAAATCGGCATGGTGGGCGCGTCCCTGCTCCTGCAGTTCCAGCAAATAGTCCTGAATATTGGGTGCCAACGCAGGCAACGCAGCTTCCGGCCAGATGATCAGGCGGGAGCCCCACGCCTCATCGGTAAGGCGCAAATAGCGCTGCATGGTGAGCTCGCGATTTTTCACCTGCCACTTCTGATCCTGCGGCACCGCGCCCTGCACGGCGGCGATCGCGACAGGCGCGCCGGCCGCCTGTGTCCACGCGTGTCGCGCCAGCAACGCGGGCACGGCAAACAGCATCACGGCAACGGCTATGCCTAAGCAGCGGCGCGAGAAAAGCACAGCCGGCATGAATGCGACATTGATCGCCACCGAAACCGCGGCCGCCGCCCAGGTCACCGCATACACACCGAAGATCGGCGCCCAACCGGCCAAGGGCGAATCGATCAGCGCATAGCCGGTCGACAGCCAGGGAAAACCGCTCAAGAACCAGCCTCGCAACCACTCCAGCAATACCCAAAGCACCGGCAATACCAGCCAGTCCCGCGTTGCACCGGGTTTCAGCCAGAATCGGTTCGCGACGTAGCACAGCGCGGCCAAATACAGCGACATCGCCGCCACCAGCAACATCTGCAGTACCAAGGTGAGCCAGACCGGAACGAGGCCGAACACGTGCAAGCAGGTGTAGAGCCAGTAGGTGCCGAATGCGAAGACACCGACACCGAATGCCGCGCCGGTCCATCCGGCACGGCGAGGCGGCAGGCCGCGAATCAGGGCAAAGAGCGCCGCCGGTGCGAGCAGCGCGATCGGCCACCAGCCGAAAGGCGCGAAGCCGGCATTGAGACTCGCGCCCGCGGCAAATGCGGCCGTCAGACGCGCGACGAGCGGGTTCCAATGCGCGACCCTGAGGCCGCGCACAGCGACGCTCAAGGAATCGACTCGTCGGCGGGCGGCTCGATATCGTAGGGAACGGTCACGCGCAACAAATCAATGCGGCGCCGATCGGCGCGCAAGATGCGAAACTCCAGGTCTCCGATCTTGATGGTTTCGCCGCGACGGGGCAGCCGGCCGAACTCTTGCATCAGCAAGCCGCCGATGGTGTCGTATTCCTCGTCGGAGAACGCCGTCGAAAAATACCGGTTGAAGTCGGCGATCGGCGTCAGCGCGCGCACCGTGAATTCGCGCGGCCGTTCCTTGCGGATGGTTTGATCATCCTCGACATCGTGCTCATCGTCGATCTCGCCGACGATCTGCTCGATGACATCTTCGATGGTGACCAAACCGCACACACCGCCATATTCGTCGACCACCATGGCGATGTGATTGTGGCTGCGGCGAAATTCCTTGAGCAGAACATTGAGCCGCTTGCTCTCGGGAACGAATACCACCGGGCGCATGTATTCCCGAATCTCGAAATCCTCGTCGGCCGCCGCCTGCAGGCGCAACAAATCCTTGGCCAACAAGATACCCAGGATTTGATCGCGATCCTCGCCGATCACCGGGAAGCGCGAATGGCCTGACTCGACCACCAGCTCGACCAGCTTGTCCGGCGGCTCGTCACGCTCGACGAACACCATTTGCGAACGCGGCACCATGATGTCGCGGACCTGCATGTCCGCCACCGCCAGCACGCCCTCGAGCATCACCAACGCATCGCCGTCGAACAGGCCGCGCTCACTGGCCTCGCGCAGATTCTCGACCAATTCCGCAAGATCCCGCGGCTCGCCGGACATCGACTGGGTGATTCGCTTTAACCAGCGGCCGGTGGTGCCGCCATGAGGCTGTTCAGACATGGGGGCAGAGCATACCGGATCACGGATACGGGTCCGAAAACCCAAGCCGATCAAGGATTTGAATCTCGCGGGATGCCATTTTCGCCGCTTCAGCAGCTTGTTCGTGATCGAATCCAAGCAGGTGCAGTACCCCGTGGACCGTCATGTGCGCCCAGTGCGCTTGCAGAGCCTTGCCTTGGGCGCGCGCCTCGAAGGCGACGACAGGCGCGCAGATCACCAATTCGCCCAAGAAATATCGACCGTCGGGAACATTCCCCGCGCCCGCAAATGACAGCACATTGGTGGGCTTGTCCTTGTGCCGATAGCGCGCATTCAAACTACGGCTGCGCGACTTGCCGACGATGCGCACCGACAGCACCATGGTCTTGCTCACGGGCTTTCTCATCGACCTCAGCGCGGCGACGGCCCACTTGGACAACAGCCGCGAGCCCGGAACCCAGGGCGAGCGTGACGCGTAACTCAGATCGAGTTCGAGTCGCGGCTCGAGTTCGAGTCGCGGCGCCACCCTAACCGCCGTCGTTGGGAGCGCTCGCTTCGTAGGCTTGCACGATTCTCTGCACCAGCGGGTGACGCACCACGTCGCGCGAGGTAAACATGGTGAAGGCAATGCCGCGCACGCCGCGCAAAATATCGATCACGGTGCGCAGGCCGGATTGCTTGGAGTTCGGCAGGTCCACCTGCGTGATGTCGCCGGTGACCACCGCCTTGGACCCGAAGCCGATGCGGGTCAAAAACATTTTCATCTGCTCATTGGTCGTGTTCTGCGCTTCGTCCAAGATCACGAAAGAGTCGTTCAAGGAACGTCCGCGCATGAATGCCAGCGGCGCGACCTCGATCACGTTGCGCTCGATCAGCTTGGCCACCCGTTCGAAACCCAGCATTTCGTACAGCGCGTCATACATCGGCCGAAGATAAGGATCTACTTTTTGCGACAGATCCCCGGGGAGAAAACCCAACCGCTCGCCGGCTTCAACCGCCGGGCGAACCAGCACGATGCGCCGCACCTTTTCCGATTGCAACGACTCCACCGCGCACGCGACCGCAAGATAGGTTTTCCCCGTTCCGGCAGGTCCAATGCCGAAGGTCAGGTCATGAGTGCGCACATTTGTCAGGTACTCGGTTTGATTGGCGCCGCGGGCGCGCACCGCGCCGCGGGCGGTGCGGACTTTCAACTCGTCCGATTCCGGCGGGGTCACGGCATCGTTGCCGTCCATGTCCAGTTCTTGCAACGCGATGTGTACGCGCTCCGAATCCACGGGCTCGCGCTGCGCGCGCGCATACAGGTCCTGCAATACCGTTTCCGCGCGCTTGACCGCCGGCGCCAAACCGACCAATTGAAAGCGATTGCCGCGCCGTCTCACCTCCACGCCCAATCTGGATTCAATCAGGCGCAGGTGTTCATCCAGAGGACCGCAAAGCTCCACAAGGCGGACATTGTCGGCGGGATCGAGCAGCACATCCCGGGTCATCGGTACGGAACTCACGGTGCTCCCGCGCCGGCGAGGCGTCCGCGCAGGGAATTCGGCATGGCCTCGGTGATGATGACGTCGGCAAATGTATTCATGAGCTTCGCCGGATCATCGGCAGGCCCGTCGAAATTGACCCAGCGGTTATTGTCGGTGCGGCCGGCCAATTGCGCAGGATTGCGCTTGGCGGGGCGCTCGACCAGGACCCGTTGACGGCTTCCCACCATGCGTTCGGAGATCGCGCGCGCCTGGCCGTTCAAGCGCTGCTGCAACAGTTCGAGGCGTTGCTGCTTGACCTCATGCGCCACCTCGTCGGGCAACGCAGCGGCCGGGGTGCCTGGCCTGCGGCTGTAGAGAAAACTGAACGATTGATCGAAACCGACTTCGGCCACCAGATTCATGGTCGCCATGAAATCCTGTTGCGTTTCTCCCGGAAACCCGACGATCAGGTCGGTCGAGATGCAAATGTCCGGCCGCACGGTGCGCAGTTTACGCAGCTTTTGCTTGTATTCCAGCACCGTGTGCCCGCGCTTCATGGCGGCCAGAATGCGGTCCGAGCCGCTTTGCACGGGCAGATGCAAATAGTTATTGAGCTGCGGCACGTTGGCGTACGCTTCGATCAAGCTATCGTTGAAATCCAGCGGGTGCGATGTCGTGAAGCGAATGCGCTCCACACCCTCGATGCCGGCCACGAAGTGAATCAAGGTCGACAAGTCCGCGAGCGTGCCGTCCGCCATGGGACCGGCATAGGCGTTGACGTTTTGGCCGAGCAGGGTGATCTCGCGCACGCCACAAGCTGCCAATCCTTCGATCTCACCCAGCACCTGATCGAATGGGCGACTGATTTCCTCGCCGCGCGTGTACGGCACCACACAAAAAGTGCAGTACTTGCTGCAGCCTTCCATGATGGAAACGAATGCCGTGGAAGCCGTGGTATGCGTCTGCGGCAGACGATCGAATTTCTCGATTTCCGGAAAACTGATGTCGATTTGCGACCGGCCGGACTGCTTCAGGCCGTCAAGCATGGCCGGCAGCCGGTGCAGGGTTTGAGGCCCGAACACCAGATCGACGAAGGGTGCGCGCGCGGTGATTCCCTCCCCTTCCTGGCTGGCCACACAGCCGCCGACGCCGATGACCACATGCGGGCGCTGCTGCTTGAAGAGCCGCCATTCCCCCAACAAGGAAAACACCTTCTCTTGAGCCTTTTCGCGCACCGAGCAGGTATTGACCAGCAAGACGTCCGCCTCGGCGGGATTGTCAGTGCTCCTCATGCCATGGGCGGATTCGAGCACGTCCCGCATCTTGCCGGAATCGTATTCGTTCATCTGGCAGCCAAAGGTTTTTATGTATAAAAGACCGGGCATTTACAACATGGGCTCATGGGGAAAAGGCCGCTAAGATACTAGGAACCATGGCAATACGCGAAGTTCTCAAAATGGGCGACCCGCGCCTCCTGGCCGTTGCGCGGCCGGTGGGCCAGTTTGGCACGCCGGAGCTGGAAAACCTGCTAACCGACATGCAGGACACCATGCGCAGTCTCAATGGCGCCGGGCTCGCCGCACCGCAAATTGGGGTCGGGCTGCGGGTGGTGATATTCGGCTTCGAACACAACCCGCGCTATCCGGACGCCGAGTCGGTCCCTTTCACCATCCTCATCAATCCGCAGATCAAGCCGCTGGGCGACGTCCAGGACGAGGACTGGGAAGGATGCCTGTCCGTCCCCGGGATGCGCGGCCTGGTGCCCCGCTATCGAGAACTGCGCTATACCGGCTTCGATGCAGCGGGAGCCCCCATCGATCGCAGCGTGAAGGATTTCCACGCCCGCGTGGTGCAGCACGAAGTCGACCACTTGGATGGGATCCTCTATCCCCGCCGCATTCGCGATCTGACCCAGTTCGGCTTCAACGATGCGCTGTTTCCCGGGGAAACCTTGACCGCGGACTAGGTGCCGTGCAGCATTGGTTGCGCAATCGCGGTATGGGCGTGCTTGGGCGACAGGCGGCTCGCGCCTTGAAAACGTTGTCGATATTCCACCGGCGCAATCCTCAACGTCCGCTGAAATACCTCGCGCATCGATTTGACGGTTCCGAATCCGCAGTCACCGGCAATCCGCTTTAAGCTGTGCTGAGTCTCTTCCAGCCGCCTGCGCACGATCTCGACGCGCAATCGCTCGACATACTTCGCGGGTGTGATATGCATTTCCTTGGTGAAGGTACGGGCGAAATTACGCGGACTCATGGCCACCTGTTTCGCGAGCACTTGCACGGTCAACGGCCTACTCAAGTTTTCGAGCATCCATGCTGCCAAGTCGCGCAGTGGTTTCCGATCGCTCAGTTGCGTCGATAGGGCGACGCTGAATTGGGATTGCCCTCCAGGGCGGCGCAAATAGAGTACCAGGTCACGCGCGACCTCCAGCGCCAGTCGGGAGCCATGGTCTTCCTCGACGAGAGCCAATGCCAAGTCCATACCGGCCGTCACTCCGGCCGAGGTATAGACCTTTCCGTCACGGACATAGATGCGGTCCGGGCAAACCTCGATGTTCGGAAACTTCTTGGCAAGGAATTCGCACCATTTCCAATGAGTCGTCGCTTTCCGGCCGTTCAACAGACCCGCCCGTGCAAGCAACAGCGATCCAGTGCAAACCGAACCGATTCGCCGGATCCGCCCCGCTACGCTTCTCAACCAGTGGACGATTTGAATCCCGGTCTCGTCATTTTCCACCGCGTCTCCGCCGGCGATCAACAACGTGTCTATATCACCTCGAACGCGGCGAAAGGTTTCGTGCGCCACAATTTGCAAGCCGCAATTTGTAACGAGTAACGCCTTCGCGGAGCTGGTGATGATCTCAACGGAATATATTGCCGTCGAGCCGGGCTGTAGTTTGAGAAACAATTCACTGGCGCGAGTGAAAACTTGGAATGGCCCCGCGACGTCAAGAATCTGGCTTCCGGGTGCTGCGACCAACAGAACACGGCGCGCTTGGGTGCGCGGTTTCGGGCTGAACGATCGCTTCATTCGCACGATTTTAGGGATTTCCGCAGCCCGTAGCCATCGCCATGATGCTCTCGCCGCTGCGGCTCCCGCGGAACTTTAGACCACCCAACGCACGATGTTTTCGGGCGCCGAATCGAACAGACTCTTGTGAGTCGGGCTGCAGAAGAAGTAGGTCTTGCCTGCGTATGCGGATTTGGGAGCGACCTTGGGGTCGACATCCATAGCGCACACGGCACATGCGGGATGCTCGGCGGTTGAGCGCACATAGGCGTATTCCCCGTTGGACTCCGAGTTCTTCCAGCCTTGCCCCTGATATTCCATCCCGAAGGCCGTCGCTCGAGCGACGTCGCGACCGAAGTAGCGTTCCACGACACGCAGCGACAGATCGATCCCGCAGGAAAGGCCTCCCGAGCTGGCCAGATTGCCGTCTTCGACGAACCGGGCTCCACGCTTGACGCGGATATCCGGAAAGGCTGCGGCGAGATCCCAGTACGAGCTGTGGTGGGTCGTCGCAGCCTTGCCCGACAACAAGCCGGTATTTGCCAGCACACGAGCACCGGTGCAAACCGACATGGTCACATCGGTGCTTCGCGTCGACTTGCGAATCCATTCGAGCACTGCTTCGCTGGGGTCGCTCTGCGCCGGAATGACGATCACCTTGGGAGCAGGAGCCGTTGTCAGCGTATATCCAGGTACGATCTTCATGCCACCGCTGGCCCGCACCGGCTTGTTGGTTTCTGCAACCGTGTAAAGACTGAAAGCGCCTTCAGACGTTGCCGGATTGGTGACGTTCTCGAAGACTTCCCACGGCCCACAGAAGTCGATGATGACCGCTCCATCGGATATGAGGAAGGCCACCGGGATTTTGCCTCGGGCAGGTGGCCGCAGCGGCTGCAGCGCATCGCGTGTCTTGTTGCCGTCCGCAGCGGAAGGCTCTTTGATTGGTGCCGCGCCCGCGGAAAGCTTGCCGACCGCCGAGAATGGAATTGCGGCCGCGATTCCGAGGGCCGCCGTATTTCGTAGTAGATCTCTTCTATCCATCGTTCTGTACTCTTTTATAAATTGGGGGTGAATTTCTGTAAGGTTTCTGTGGCCCGGCTAGTTGGCGCGCGCCGTCACCAAGCGCACCAGAAATTGCTGAGCGTCCGCGGTTGGCTCGACGGTCAAGGCTCCCTGCCAATGGTGGCCATCTTGGTCATTGAAGCTCAAGCCGGCCTTGAGCGGTCCAGACGCGGCCATGTGAAAGCTGCCGGGACTCCATAAGCCGTCGGCGGCATATGCCTTCTCGTAGGCCGCCTGCACCATGCTGAGGAACTCGGGCGCCGACAGTTTTGTCTTGAACCAAGTGAGTCTTTCCCAGTGGTCCTTGTCGCCTTTGCGCCGCCCGGCGATCGACTCGCCGATGGTGCGATCGATGCTGGGGACCAGACGATCAGCCATGGCGCCCCGCACGTAGGGGTGGTCAGGCTGCCAGTTGTATTCGATTCCAAGCGCGACGCTCTGCGCAGCGTCCTCGCCATCCATGACGGCAACCACGTGGAGTGCTCCATCAATGCCCGCCGACAGGCCTGCTGTGGTGATGATCTTGCCGTCATCGATGACGCGCTCATCGTTGAGCACCTTGATCTGCGGGTATGTCTGGCGCATGCGAAGCATGTTTCCGGCCGTGGTGGTGGCGCGTAATCCGTCCAGCAGCCCCGTGTTGGCCAGGGTAAACGCGCCGTTGCAAACCGACATGGTGTGCTGATCGTGCACATGCTGACGCCTGATCCACGCCACCGCGGCGCTGTCGCTTGGCGCCTCGTAGCCGCCGCCGGGGATGACCACGATGTCGGCCTGTGGCGCGTCGGAGAAGGTGTATTTGGGCGTGAGCTTGATGCCGTCACCGGCGGCCGTGGTCACCGGATGTTTCGTCGCCGCGACGGTGAACACATCGTAGCCGGCGTCGGCGAAAACTTCGTATGGGCCCGAATAGTCGATGGTCTGCACGCGATCAAAAATCAGGATGGCGACCTTTTTGGGCACGGGTGCGGCGGCAGCGGTCTGTCCGGCAGACACCGGAGCTGAAGCGCCGAGAAGGACGGCGGCTGCCGCCGCAGATATCAAGCCTGCGCGCAGATTCGTGCAAATGGACATATAAAACATTCCCAAGAAAGCAGGAATGTATGAAAGGAAGAGGGCCGTAATGCCCTTGGGATTCATTGAATGAGTCACGAAAGTCTCCAGCGCCCGCGGGCGCTTTACCTCGAATTGAAATGACTGAGGCGCGCAGGGCTCGAAGGCCCCTGACCGCGATCAGCAGATGAACATCAATTCATGCGAAAGACGGAGGCCCGCGAGATTGGTGGGCGCGTCGTAGTCGTACGCCCAGGCGCAGGCGCTCGAACGCGACCACAGACTGGGAGACGATTTGACCGCCAGGTTCATAGCCGACGAGATGCGAAATAGGCCCCGCAGCCGGAGCGCTGCCAAACGGGCAATGTTCGAAATGATCATGTATGTCCGAGTGATGGTGCAGATGATGCGCCATCTGTGCCGGGAGACCTACGGGACATATCTGCAGCTCAAACGGCGTGCCGCTCGCCGGCATAAAACCAACGGGCACATAAGCTCGAAACAGAAGCATCGCCAGCAGGAAGCCGGTCAGTAAATTCTGCCGCCTGCAGTTAAGAGGGTGTCGCCGCATGCGTTGTTCGGGTCACTCGGAGAAGATAACCGTGCCGGTATATATTCGCCGATCCGGCACCTCCGGCATATGACAACTGTCGCACGATTTCGGCCATGTGTTATGAGGAGCGCATGGCTGGCAGCTCCGGTACCGTTCGCCCGGCATCAGTGCGAGGCTACGCCTCGTCGAAAATAATGACGCCGCGTCCTTGTCTGCCCTCATTCAAATCGGCAAAGGCGCGCGGCGCTTCGTCGATGGAATACGTGCGCGTGATCAATTCGTCGAGCTTGAGTCTTCCTGAGCGGTATAGACCGATCAAGCGCGGAAAATCCAGCTGCGGACGCGCCGAGCCGTAATAGCTTCCCGTCAAGGTCTTCTCGGTGGTCGCCACTTGTTGCGCGTTCAGCGTGATCTGATCTTTAGGATTGGAGATCCCGACGATCACCGCCGTGCCGCCGCGACGCAGGACTCCCCACGCCATTTCCGAAATCTTGCCCACACCGACGCAGTCGAAGGCGTAGTCGGCGCCGCCGGCCGTCAACTTGTACAAGTCTTTGGCGGCGCTCGCCTGACCCGTGACGTTGAAGCCATGCGTCGCGCCGAACTGCTTTGCCAGCTCGAGTTTTTCATCACTGGTGTCAACGGCCACAATCATGCCGGCGCCGGCGATGGCGCAGCCTTGGATCGCATTCAAGCCGACGCCGCCGCACCCGAAAACCACCGCAATCGAGCCGGCCTCGACCTTGGCGGTGTTGACGGCAGCGCCGACGCCGGTCATGACGCCGCAGGCGATCAATGCCGCGCGGTCGAGCGGCATGCTTTGGTCGATTTTCACGACGTTGCCCATGTGCACGGTGGCAAATTCGGCCATGACGCCGCATCCGCAAAAAACATTGAGGTCTTTTCCGGCTGCATCGCGCGTGCGCACGGTGCCGTCGGGTAGGGTGAACAGCGATTTGAGCGATTGCACGCACAACTGCGGCCGTCCGGTCTGGCAATAATGGCAATGGCCGCACATGCTCACGAACGATGAAACTACATGATCGCCGACGGCAAAATTGTCGACGCCGTCGCCGACGGCGATCACCACGCCGGCGCCTTCGTGGCCAAGCACCAACGGCAGCGGATAGGGAATCGTGCCGTTGGTGGCCGACAGGTCGCTGTGACAGACGCCGCAGGCGGCGATGCGCACCGTCACCTCGCCGTGCCGTGGATCCGCCACCTCGATCGATTCCACCACGACCGGCTTGCCGACTTCGCGCGCCAAAACTGCTTTCGCCAATTGAGCCATGAGTGTTCCCTTGAAGATCCTAAGAGCGCGTGAGCGCAGCATAGCGCTGTAAATGCGTATCGCTGTCGCCGAACATGAGTTCCGCCGCGGTAAGGCGTTTGAACCAGTGGCTGACGATGAGTTCATCGGTCATGCCCATGCCGCCATGCAGTTGCACGGCTTGTTGAGCGACGAAGCGGCATGACTGGCCGACGACCGCCTTGGCGGCCGACAGCGCGCGCCGGCGCTCGCTGACATTCTGATCGCCGCAGCGCAGGGCGGCCAGATAACTCATGGAGCGGGCCTGCTCCAAATGAATCAGCATATCCGCGATGCGATGCTGCAGCGCTTGGAAACGGCCTATCGCCGTGCCGAACTGCTGGCGCGACTGCACATAGGCGACCGTCGCATCGACGAGCGCCTGCATGACACCGACCGCCTCGGCGCACAGTGCGGCGAGCCCGATATCCAGAGCCGCATCGATCGCCGGCAAGGCGCCGCCTTCGACACCCAGCCTGCTGCTCTCAGGGACTTGCACGCCTTTGAGGTAGACATCCGCTGCGCGCTGACCATCGATGGTCGGGTACTGATCCAAACTCAAGCCCTTGGCATCGCGCGGCACCCGGAACAGCGAGATCCCTTTGGCGTCGCTTGGCTCGCCGGAGGTGCGCGCCGAAATGAGCAAGGTGTCGGCAGCGCCGGCGTGCAGAACGACGGCCTTGTGGCCATCGAGCTGGTAGCTGCCGCCCGATTTTCGCGCGCGGGTCGTCGTCCACTGGGTTTCGTAGCGCGAGCCGGGCTCGTAATGCGCAAGCACGGCAATCGCGTTGCCGGCGCCCATGCGCGTCAGCAATTCGGCGGCCGCGGCGTCATCGGCGAAGGCGCGCAGCAGGGCCGTCGCGATCACGGCGCTGCTCAAGAAAGGCTCGAGCAGCAGGCTGCGCCCACAGGCACCCATCACGCTCAAGGTTTCCAGCGGCCCAAACCCTAAGCCGCCCTGCGCCGCAGGAACATTGAGCGCGAGCACGCCAAGGTCTGCAAGCCCGGCCCACGCAGCCTTGTCCCACCCCGATGCCGATGCATTGATGGCGCGAAATTTCTCGAAGGTGTACTGGCCGGCCAGATAGCGATCCACCGTATCCTGCAGCTGTCGCTGCTCGTCGCTGAATTCGAAGTTCATGTGGCCGGATCCCTTCAAAGACCAACGATCATTTTGGAAATGATATTTTTCTGAATTTCGTTGGTGCCGCCGAAGATCGACAGTTTCCGCAGATTCATATAAGCCGCCGCCAAGGTCGCGGCATACTTGGGTCCCGCCGCCTCGCGAGTCGGGTCCGACTGCCAGCCGGCTTCCATGGCTTCGCGGCGAAATGGCAGCGCGTAGGGACCCACCGCGCGCATCAAGAGCTCGGAAATGCGCTGGGCGATTTCGGTGCCGCGGATCTTGAGGATCGACGCCTCGGGTCCCGGCGCGCGCGAACCGCGCTCGCCCGACAGCACGCGCAGGTTGGTGATCTCCAAGGCCCACAAATCGACTTCAACCTGGGCGATGTGCGCGGCGAACAGCGGATCCTCGATCAGCGGCCGGCCATTCTTGATCTCACTCGCCGCGATGCGCTTGAGACGCGCGAGTTCTCGCTTGGCGCCGCCGATGCCCGCGATATTGGTGCGCTCGTGTCCCAGCAGAAACTTCGCATAGGTCCATCCTTTGTTTTCGTCGCCGACGCGATTTTCGATCGGCACCCGCACATCCTCGAACCAAATCTCGTTGACCTCGTGACCGCCATCCAACAACGTGATGGGTCTGACGGTGATGCCCGGGCTCTTCATATCGATCAACAAGAAACTGATGCCGGATTGCGGCTTGGCTTGGGCTTCGGTACGCACCAGGCAAAAAATCCAATCGGCGTACTGACCCAGCGTGTTCCAGGTCTTCTGGCCATTGACGATGTAGTGATCCCCGTCGCGCGTGGCGCGCGTCTTCAATGACGCGAGGTCCGAACCGGCGCCGGGCTCGGAATAGCCCTGGCACCACCATTCGGACCCAGAACTGATCGGCGGCAGGAAGCGCTGCTGTTGGCCGGCATTACCGAAGGCCATGATCACCGGGGCCACCATCTTCGTGCCAAAGGGAATCAAACGCGGGGCGCCGGCCAGTGCCGTCTCTTCCTCGAAAATATATTGCTGCAGCGAATTCCAGCCGGGACCGCCAAATTCCTTCGGCCAGCTCACGCCTCCCCAGCCACGCTCATGCAAGGTGCGCTGCCACAACACGTGATCCGCCCGGCTCAGCTCATACCCATTCAACACCTTGTCGCGTATGGCGGCCGGCAATTTCTCCCGCAAGAAGACGCGCACCTCCTCGCGGAAGGCCTGCTCCTCTTCAGTAAATTCTAGACGCATGGGAAATTTCCGTTTAAGTTCTGTTCTGCAGATCAGAACTTAATTCTGAAATGGTGCAAAATTATGCGGATGCCGATCAGGGGTTGTCAATGACGCCGAAAAGAAAGCCGAATATTTCCGCGATAACGGCCGCGGCCAAAGCCGACCGCCACTTCGTCAATGCCTTGGGGCGCGGCCTCGAAGTGCTGGCCTGTTTCCGCCACGGCGATCGCGTGCTCGGCAATCAGGATCTGGCTCGCGCCTGTGGCCTGCCGAAATCGACTGTCTCGCGGCTGACCAATACCCTCACCAAACTGGGCTACCTGGTGTACGTCGAGGAGAGTGCGAAGTACAGCTTGGGAATAGCGACCTTGAGCTTGGGCAGCGCCATGCTGGCGCGCCTGGATATCCGCAAGCTCGCGCATCCGCGCATGCAGGAACTGGCCGAGTTCGGGCAGTGCATGGTGAGTTTGGGGACCCGTGACCGCCTGTCGATGCTGTACATCGACGTGGTGCGCGGCTCCGGGGCGGTGACCTTGAGTTTGGACATGGGCGCACGAATTCAAATCGCCACCTCGGCGATGGGCCGCGCCTACATCACGGCCGTGCCGGAACAGGAAAGAAACGAAATCATGGAACGCGTGCGCGAGTTGGTTCCCGACGATCGCTGGCTGCAGATCAAAACGGGCGTCGACCAAGCCATGCGCGACATCCGCGAGCTCGGCGTCTGCTGCTCATTCGGTGAATGGCAGAAGGATGTCAACGGCATCGCCGTGCCGGTACGCCCCGGTGGGGGCCTGCCGCCCATGCCCATTAATTGCGGCGCTCCGGCCTACATGGTCTCGAAGGACTTCTTGCTGGAGAAGGTGAGGCCGAAACTCATCGCGCTCGCGAACGAATTGGAAACTTCGCTTGGGACCTTGAGCTGAGGCGCGGTCAGTCCCATGCCCTGGTCAAAAGTTCAGCCAACGCTGCGGTGATTTGCTGACCTTCATGGCTTAGTGATTGCCTCAGATTGACCCGGCCCTTCCGCGTCACGCAATCGTCTCGGCCGAGGGCAATCTTTTTGCACCCGCGCGCCAATCGGAAGGTGATTGGCCGGTCCAGCGGCGAAACGCCCGCGTAAAACAGCTGCAGGCCGAGAATCCCAGCAAATAAGTAATGTCGCTGACGCTGTGGCGCGGCGCGCTCAAATAAGCCAACGCCAGGGCGTAGCGCGTGTCGTCGAGTATCTCTTTATAGGTCGTGCCGTATTCGCCCAATTTTCGCTGCAACGTACGCGCGCTCATGCCAAGAATTTCCGCAATGTCTTCCTGGGAGGGTTCGCCGTGCGCCAGTCGCTGCGTCAACACCTCGCGTACCCGCACCTCAATGTTGTCGCGCTCGAGTTGCGACAGATACTGAAGTGCAATCGCATCATTGTGCCGGGCCAGTTCCGGATTACCGCCATCCAAGGGGCGCTCAACGCTTTCGCGGTCGAGCACCAGGCGTGTCTGCGGGGCGTCGAACACCAATGGAGTGCGCAACAAACCCAAGAAATCATCGAGTTTCGCGGGCTGCGGGCGGCGAAACTCGATGCGCAAAGGCGAGTACTCCCGGCCGATCAGAGAGCGGCACATTCGCAGGTACAGGCCGACCACCGCATCGATGGGCGCGTCGCCCAAGTCGGTGGTGGGCGAGATGATGAAGTGATACTCGGACCCGCGTAGATAGAATTGGTAATCCACGGCGTCGCTGACGATGTGGCAGTAGCGCTGCGCCCGCTCGAAGGCCTCTTTCAGGGTTGAGCTGGCGGACATGCCATAGCTCATGGCGTGGAAACTGGTCGGCCGAATGTGACTCGCCACCTTGAGGCCAAACGCAGGATCGCCGGTCGCGGCCAAGGCGATTTTCCACAGCCGCAGACTACAGGTTACGGGGCAGCGGGCGGTCGGGCCGTCGAGAGACTTCGCATCCAAACCAGCTTCGGCAAGCAGCGCCGCACTGTCGCATCCAGCGGCGTCCAAAGCGCGACAGATAGCCCTGACCCAGGAGCAGAGCGTGGTCTTTCCGTTCCCGGTATCAGCCGCCGGTATCCGCATCGCTTTTGCGCCCAATTCGCCTCCTTGAATCAGAACGGGATATCGTCGTCGAATTCCTCTTTTCCGCCTGCGGGCGCCGGTGATTGATCGTAGTCATCGCGCGGCGGCGCGCCGGCTCCCGAGCCGCGCTCGCCGCCGGCGGCACCGCCGGCACCGCCGGCGCCACCCGCGCGCCCGCCGAGCATTTGCATATTATCCGCGATGATTTCGGTGGTAAATCGGTCATTGCCCTGCTTGTCCTGCCACTTGCGGGTCCGCAGTTTGCCTTCTACAAAAACCTGCGATCCCTTGCGCAGGTATTCGGCGGCGATTTCGCCCAAACGACCGAATAGCGCGATGCTGTGCCATTCCGTGCGCTCTTGTTGAGCCCCCGAGGCCTTGTCCTTCCAAGATTCACTGGTGGCGATCCGGATATTGGTCACCGTCATCCCGCTCGGCATGGAACGGGTCTCAGGGTCAGCGCCTAAGTTTCCGACCAGAATCACTTTATTTACGCCACGCGCCATGTCTTCCCCCCGCGCCGTCAGCCCTTCTCAACGGCCCATTAAAAATTAAGTACTTAGCAAAACCGCAGCTTTGCCTCCACAGTGGAATCCCGACTCCCATCATGCCGACTCAGCGGCGAAATGGCGCAGTCAATTAGACGCCAGAATGACCACATATTACCTTAGACCGCCGCACCCGACGCGACCTTGGGAGCTCACCATGAACAGTACACGCCAACAAGCTGCTGCCGTCATGCGCAGCGGCTACGATGTCATCGTCATCGGCGGCGGCCCACCGGGCGAGCACTGCGCCGGCGCGCTCGCAGAGGGCGGCCTGCGCGTCGCACTCGTCGAGCACGAATTGGTCGGTGGCGAGTGCTCCTACTGGGCCTGCATCCCGTCCAAGACGCTGCTGCGCCCGGGGGAGGCGGTGCACGGCGCCAACGACGCGGCGGCCACGGCGAAGGTCGACATCGAGGCGGTCCTTGCCTGGCGCGACCACATGGTTTCGAACTACTCCGACGCCGGCCAGGAGCGTTGGCTCGAGGTACATGGCATCGACCTGATTCGCGGTCGCGGGCGCTTGGCCGGAACGGGCGCGGTCGATGTCGACGGCGTTCGCTACACGGCCGAGCACGTGGTCGTGGCTACCGGTTCTGAGCCGGTCATCCCGCCCGTGCCGGGACTGCTCGGCCTCGAGGGAATCTGGACCAACCGCGAGGTGACCGGCATGAAGGCCGTTCCCCGTCGGCTGCTCGTGCTCGGGGGTGGGCCGGTTGGCGTGGAGATGGCGCAGGCCGTGCGTCGACTGGGTGGCGAGGTGCTGCTCGTTGAGGGCGCCGCGCACCTACTCCCGCGCGAGCCTCGGCCGCTGGGTGAGGCACTCGCCGAGGTTTTGCGCCGTGACGGCGTCGAGCTCGCCCTCGGCGCGCATGCGACTGCCGCACGTCGCCAGGGCGAGCACTACTTCCTGGAGCTCGACGACGGCAGGAAGCTGAGCGGCGATCGGCTGCTCGTCGCCACCGGCCGGCGTCCGCGCATCGATGGGCTCGGCCTCGAGACCGTCGGCATCGAAAACGCCGGCCCGGGGATCCCGGTCGATGCGCGCCTGCGCGCGGGCGAACGGCTGTGGGCGATCGGCGATGTCAACGCCGTTTGGCAGCTGACGCACGTCGGGAAGTATCAGGCCCGGATCGTCGCGGCGAACATCCTCGGCGAGCCGCGTGAGGCCAACTACGAGGCCGTGCCGCGAGTCGCCTACACCGATCCGCAGGCGGCATCGGTCGGGGCGGCTGAGGCCACCTTCAGCGCGACCGCCCGCATATCAGAAGTGGCGAAAACCGCCACCTATACGCGCGCCTACGATGAGTCGAACGGATTCATGACCCTGCTCAGCGACGGCGAGCGGCTGACCGGCGCCTATGCGCTCGGCCCTGGGGCCGGCGAGTGGCTGCAGCAGGCCACTCTTGCGATCCGCGCCTGCGTGCCGCTCGAGGTGCTGCGCGACACCATCCAGCCGTTTCCCACGTTCTCCGAGATCTATGTCGATGCGCTGAGAGCTCTCTATCGCCAGATGACGAGAGCGCGCCGCGGTATCTCACCAATCCAGCGGCCGGACTTGCCGGCGCAGCCCAGCGGCGATTCAGGGCGTTCTACCTGTGCTTGACGCGGGGCGTATAGTGATTGGTTAGATGCAAAATATCCGAATCCGGGGTGCCCGGACCCACAACTTGAAGAATATCGATCTCGACCTGCCGCGCGATCGGTTGATCGTATTTACCGGCCTGTCGGGTTCAGGCAAGTCCTCCCTGGCCTTCGACACCATTTATGCCGAGGGCCAACGGCGTTATGTGGAATCGCTGTCCACGTACGCCCGGCAATTCCTATCGATGATGGAAAAGCCCGACATCGACACCATCGAGGGCCTGTCGCCGGCCATTTCCATCGAGCAAAAATCGACCTCGCACAATCCGCGCTCCACCGTGGGCACCGTAACTGAGATTCACGACTATCTACGCCTGCTATTCGCGCGCGCGGGCACGCCGCGCTGCCCCGATCACCATATCGATCTTGCCGCCCAGACGGTAAGCCAAATGGTGGACACCGTCCTGCAGCATCCTGAAGGGACCGCCTTGATGCTGCTCGCGCCGGCCATTGCCGAGCGCAAGGGAGAGCATGTCGAGCTGATCGAGGAATTGCAGGCGGGCGGCTTTGTGCGGGCGCGAATCGACGGCAATGTGGTGGAATTGGATCAGGCGCCCAAACTCGATGTACGCCGCAAGCACACGGTCGAGGCCATCATCGATCGCTTCAAGGTGCGGCCGGACTTGGGTCAACGCCTGGCGGAATCCTTTGAAACCGCTCTGCGATTGGGCCAAGGAGTCGCGCGTATCGCCTATATGGACGATCCGGAGCGCGCGGAACTGGTGTTCTCCGATAAATTTGCCTGCCCGATTTGCAATTATTCCTTGAGCGAACTCGAACCTCGGCTGTTCTCGTTCAACAGCCCCATCGGTGCCTGCCCCACCTGCGATGGCCTCGGCACCCAGGATTTTTTCGATCCGGCCAAAATAGTCGCCAATCCGCATCTGTCGCTGGCCGGCGGCGCGGTGCGCGGCTGGGACCGCCGCAATGCCTACTATTTTCAATTGATTCAGTCGCTGGCGCGCTACGCGAAGTTCGATATCGAGGCGCCATTCGAGAGCCTGCCGCAGAAGATCAAAGATCTGGTGTTGTTCGGCAGCGCCGATGACGAGATCGAATTCAAATACCTGGACGGCAAGGGCGGCACGGTATCGCGCAGGCACACCTTCGAGGGCATCGTCAGGAATCTCGAGCGCCGCTACAACGAGACCGAATCGGTGGCGGTGCGCGAGGAACTCGCCAAGTACCGCTCCTCCAGGCCCTGCCCCGACTGCGAAGGAACCCGCTTGAATCGCGCCGCGCGAAATGTATTTGTCGACGGCAAGAGCGTGCCGGAAATCTCGGCATTGTCGGTGGCGCGGGCGCTGGAATTCTTCGGCAAGCTCAAGCTCGCCGGCTGGCGCGGCGAAATAGCGGTCAAGATCGTCAAGGAAATCAACGATCGTTTGGGATTCTTGGGCAACGTCGGACTTGGTTACCTCACCTTGAACCGCAGCGCCGACACCTTGTCGGGAGGCGAAGCACAACGCATCCGGCTCGCCAGTCAAATCGGTTCCGGATTGGTCGGCGTGATGTACATTCTGGATGAGCCGTCGATCGGTCTGCATCAGCGCGACAACCAGCGCCTGCTCGACACCTTGGTGAATCTGCGCGATCTCGGCAACACCGTGATCGTGGTCGAGCATGATGAAGATGCCATTCGCCAAGCCGACTACGTGGTCGACTTGGGGCCCGGCGCCGGTGTCCATGGCGGCAGCATCGTCGCGCAAGGAACGGCGGCCGAGGTCGCGGCGCACCCCGAATCCATCACCGGGCAGTATTTGAGCGGCCGGCGCCGCATCGAGATTCCGGGCTTGCGGCATGTTCCGGATCCGAAGCGCATGCTGCGCGTGATCGGGGCCACGGCCAACAATCTGAAGAAGGTCACGGCGGAATTTCCGTTGGGACTGATGACCTGCGTCACGGGCGTTTCGGGTTCAGGCAAATCGACCCTGATCAATGACACCCTGTTTCGCGCCGTCGCGACTTCGCTCAATCATGCGTCGGCGGGCAGCGCGCATTTCGATCGGATCGAAGGCTTGGATTACATTGATCGGGTGATCGAGATCGACCAAAGCCCGATCGGGCGCACGCCGCGTTCCAACCCGGCCACGTATACCGGCCTGTTCGCGCCGATCCGCGAAATCTTCGCCGCCGTGCCCGAGGCGCGCGCGCGCGGCTATGAAGCAGGCCGCTTCAGTTTCAATGTGAAGGGAGGACGTTGCGAGGCATGCCAGGGCGATGGCGTCATCAAGGTCGAAATGCATTTCCTCGCTGACGTCTATGTGCCCTGCGATGTGTGCAAAGGCAAACGCTACAACCGCGAGACCTTGGAGATCCGTTTCAAGGGAAAGAATATCCAGGAAATCCTCGACCTAACGGTCGAGGACGCATTGCCGTTCTTTTCGGCGATACCCACGGTGCAGCCTAAATTACAGACGCTGCTCGATGTCGGTCTCTCGTATGTGCGCTTGGGCCAAAGCGCGACGACGCTCTCGGGCGGCGAGGCGCAGCGCGTCAAGCTGGCCAAGGAACTCTCGAAGCGCGCCACCGGTCGCACGCTGTACATTCTCGACGAACCGACCACCGGCCTGCACTTCGCGGATATCGCACAGCTGCTCCTGGTACTGCAGCGCCTGCGCGATGAGGGCAACACGGTCATCGTGATCGAACACAATTTGGACGTCATCAAGACTGCCGATTGGGTCGTGGATTTGGGTCCCGAGGGCGGCGACAACGGCGGCCGCGTCATCGCTGTCGGCACACCGGAGCAAATCGCGGCCAACAAAGCTTCCTATACCGGACATTATTTGCGTGCCACCCTGGCAGCGACGCGTGGCTTCGAACGTAAACGGGCATGACGGCGCAGTGCGCGTGACCGGCCCACTGGCGCCGCTCATCGGTGCATTGATCGGAGCGTTGGGCGGAGCCGCCTATTGGCTCGCAGCGCAAATTTGGCCCTCGAGTGTGTCGATGATTCTGTCCATGGCTGCGACTGCCCTGCTCACCACCGAGATGCGCGGCGCATTGCCGGCAACACGGCTCGACGTCTTGAGCCGTGTGCTGTGCCTGCTGGTCAAGTACAACGCCCTGATGGCCTTGTCAGCGGCGAAACTGCCCTTCGCCGTTCCGGCGAACGTCCCACCGGCGTTGATCATGATTTGCGGATATTCGGCCAGTTTCGCGCTGGCCGTGTCGGTCATGGCCACCCGGCCCGAGAAGTCCACGCCCGTGAGCGGCGGCGCATTGGCTCTTGCTCTGTTGATCGGATTTGCACCGGCCGGGCTCTTGGGTATTCCCGGGCTGATCGGACTGACCGCAGCCATCATCGCGGCTCTTAGTATCATTGCAGTCCTCAAGCTCAAGCGCGCCGGCGGTTCGAAGGATGCTCTCGACATGACGCAACTACTCACCGAAGTGCTGTTCTATTTGGGCGCGCTGGCGACCTGGAGCTACGTTTGAAACGCGCCGCAGCGTCGATCGCGGGGGCTGCGCTGCCCATCCTCACACGTCTGAATCCGGAATTGGCCCATGATTTGGGCTTGGCCGGGTTGCAATGGATGCGGCCGCTGTGGCCGACGCGGTCCTTCCCAGCCGAATGTTCCGTGAGTTGTTTTGGATTGCAGTTTGTCCATCCGGTGGGGCTCGCGGCGGGCTTCGACAAGAACGGCGATTACCTGGATGCCCTGGGTGCCCTAGGCTTCAGTCATATAGAGTTGGGCACGGTGACGCCGCGTCCCCAGCACGGCAATCCCAAACCCCGAATGTTTCGAATTCCGGGAAGTCTCGCGCTGATCAACCGCATGGGCTTCAACAACAAGGGCGTGGATCACCTGATCGCCCAGCTGTCCCGCAGCCGCTATCGCGGAATTCGCGGCGTCAGCATCGGCAAGAACTTCGATACGCCCATCGAGAACGCCCAGGATGACTACGTTGCCTGTCTGCGCAAGGTCTATGCTCATGCGGACTACGTGGCGGTCAATGTTTCCTCGCCCAACACCGCGCGCCTGCGCGAACTGCAGGATCGCGATGGCCTGCAACGCATTCTTGGCGCGCTTCTCGAGGAGCGGGTCGCACTGCAGGAGCGTCATGGCAGGCGTGTGCCCCTGCTGATCAAGGTCGCGCCTGACTTGAGCGAGGCGCAGGTTTCCGAGCTGGCGCAACAATTGCGCTCGCTGCAGCCGGACGGCGTCATCGCCACCAACACATCGAGCGACTTGAATGTACTGGGCAAGCCTCTTGCCGCGGAACAGCGCGGCGGCTTGAGCGGATCGCCGCTGCACCCTCTGTCCATCAAGGTCATAGCTCAACTGCGCGCCGAGCTGGGTGCCGGCTTTCCCATCATCGGGGTCGGCGGTATCTTGAACGCCGCCAACGCCCGCGAGACCCTGCGTGCGGGGGCGAATCTGTTGCAAATTTATACGGGCTTCGCCTACCGAGGCACGCATTTGCTGGAGGAATTGCTCGGCTCGCCCGAATGATCGGCGATTTGGCTGCCGGCGCACCGATGAATCACCGGCTCATTCCCCCGCTATGTCCATTGGCTGGAGTTGGCGGCGCATCGCAGCGTGCCGCCGCAGCTTTCCAATCAATTGTTCGGCGGCGGCATGATCGCATTTCTCCTGATTACCGGCGGTTGGATACTGGCGCTGCTGGGCGCCTTTCGCCTGCCGCGCAGTCCTTGACGTCAGGAGCCTGCAGGCTCCTGGCGCAACGTCGCCGTCAAGGTAATTTCCGGCACGCTTGCCAACGCCTTGGAGAGCGGGCAATCCTGTTTCGCCTTGGCGGCAATTTTCTGGAACGTCGCCTCGTCAATCCCCGGCACGCTGGCCTCGAGCCGCAAGCCGATGTGCTCAATCGAGAAGCCCCCGCCTTTGAACACCAATCGCACCGCAGCCTGGGTATCGACGGCCGTGGTCGCAAAGCCGGCCGCATCGCAGCCGAACGAAAACGCCATGGTGAAACAGGCGGCATGCGCCGCTGCCAATAATTCCTCGGGATTCGTGCCTCGCCGGTCATCCTCGAAGCGGCTGGCAAAGCCGTAGGGGTAGGATTTCAGCGCGTCGGTCTGGGTGCTGATCTTGCCGACGCCCTGCTTGCCCCGGCCTTCCCAATGCACAGTTGCAGTTTTGTCGCTCATTTCAAACTCCTTCGTCGTGGGGTGTCAAGGCGGATCGATGGTGCACTGTGTGCGGAGCGATCAATCCGACGGCAGCGGAATGAACTCGGTCTCGCCCGGGACCGGCGCGAATTGACGGTTGGCCCAACGATCCTTGGCGAGCGCGATCCGCTCAGCGGACGACGCTACGAAATTCCACCATATGAAACGGGGAGTAGGAAAGGGTTTGCCGCCCAATAGGATGGCATTCGTTTCAGAGGCGGCGCGCAGCGTGGGTTTCTTTCCGGGTTCCAGCACGGCGAGCTGACCTTCGATGATCTTGGCCTCGCCCACGGCGAGTTCGCCGTTCACCACATAAACGGCACGCTCCTCATGGTCGGACGGCATCTCGAGGGTGGCTTCCGGAGCAAAGCCGGCGTGCACGTAAAGCGTCGGCCACAGGCTTAAAACCGGCGAGCGCACGCCGAATGCCTCGCCCGCAACCACCGACAGACTGACCCCGTCGAGAGTGCGCTGCGGAAGCAGCGCCGCTGGATAGTGCGTAAAGCTCGGTTCGACGTCCTCGTAGCCATCGGGCAGCGCGACCCAGCTCTGGATGCCGTGAATTTTCGCGCCCGCCGCCCGCGCAAGATGCGGGGTTCTCTCCGAATGCGCAATGCCGCGGCCCGCCGTCATCCAGTTCACGTCTCCCGGCCGGATCTCGCGCACGTTGCCGAGACTATCGCGATGCTCGAGCGACCCCGAGAACAAATAGGTAACGGTCGCGAGTGCTATGTGCGGGTGGGGCCGGACGTCGATTCCATGGCCCGGCTCGAATTGGGTAGGGCCCATATGGTCGAAAAAAATGAACGGGCCCACCATTTGCCGACCCTGTGCGGGCAGCACTCGGCGCACGACGAAGCCGCCCAAATCACGCTGCCGCGCATTCACCAATTGTAAGATCGCCATATAGCACCCGCATGGATTTCTGCTTCGGTCATTATGGCATTGGAGGGCGCGGGAGCCGCTCGAGTTCAGCACGATAAGGTGTCGTTAAACGCTGACACGCATGCTCCATGAGCGACGCTTGGTGATATCTTTGCTTCCCCCTGGAGGCAAGCGATGACGGAGATCGAGATCTGGACGAAGTGGGAGAGTCAGATTGTCAACGGACTCTTCCCCTTGCGCCGCTTTCTCGGAAGGTCGAACCACAGCGTGGTATTCCTGACCGAGTTTCGCGCACAAAATCTCTCCAAAGCCGCGATCAAGCTCGTCCCGGCGGATTCGGCGGTGGACGAGGCACAGCTGTTGCGGTGGCAAAGGATCGCCGCCCTATCGCATCCCCACCTGATTCGCATTCTCGACTCCGGGCGATGCAAGCTTGGCGGGCACCCATTTCTATTCGTTGTCATGGATTACGCTGAGCAGACGCTGGCTCAGATTCTTCCTCACCGGCCGCTGACCCCCGACGAGGTGCGGGAAATGCTGGTCCCAACGCTCGGCGCCTTGGCTTACCTGCACCGCAAAAACCTGGTGCAGGGTCAGCTGAAACCGGTGAACTTTCTGGTCGTCAATGACCAGCTCAAGCTGGCGAGCGACACCATCCGGTCCGCCGGTGAACCCGCCATCGTCACCGCAAAGCCTTCGGTGTACGATCCTCCGGAAGCAAAAAACGGTGCGATTGAGGCCGCCGGCGATGTCTGGGGTCTGGGCATCACTCTGGTTGAGGCGCTGACGCAGAATCCTGCGGCGGGTCTTGGCGAGTCCTCCGACCCACTGACGGGCGCCGTGCGGCGCTGCTTGAGCCCCAACCCGGCCGGCCGGCCAACGATCTCTGAGCTCCAGGCCCAATTCAGTCCGGGATCGCCGGCGCCCGCACCGCCGGTTCCCAGGCTGCCTGTCGACATGAAAGCACCCGGCAAGTCCGCCCCTGCGACGAGTGAATCCAAGCCTCGTTTGCTCGTTCCCGCCATCGCCGTGGGCGTTATCGTACTGGTGGCCGTTTGGGCCGGCATGCGGCCGTTTCGGAGCCACCCGAACTCCACATCGAGCACCGCTCAATCATCATCGCAACCACCGGTCGCGCCGGCCGTCTCTTCACAGAGTCCGGCAACGCCGATGTCCGCGGCGGGTGCCGCGCTTCATCAAGAAATACCCGCGCTCTCGCGCCGCACACGTGATTCCATTCGCGGCCAAATCAAGGTTACGGTTCTGGTGGCCGTTGACCGCTCCGGAAATGTCGTCGGCGAGACGCTGGAGAACCAAGGTTCGAGCAAATATTTCGCGCGCTTAGGCCTAGAGGCCGCAAAAAAATGGAAGTTCACGCCCGCGGACAATCAGGACTCTCGGCAATGGCTGCTGCAGTTCGAGTTCACTCGCAGCGGCGCGGCTGGACAGGCGGTCCCCCGCAATCCTCGATAGTGCGCACACGCGAAGAGTGTGCACGCGCGGGCCATGTCACCGCAACGCGATGACCAAAGCCGCCCGTCATGGAGCCGCTGTCGTGAGCCCCTTGAGGAACTGGTAATAAAATTCGACGCCCGTGTAGTACGCGTCAATCTTCACGCGCTCGTCCCTGCCGTGGGCCCGATCATCTTCCCGCTCGATCGCCACGCCGCAAATCCCATAGCTCGGTATCCCGGCGTTCATGGTGTGAATGCTGTCCGAGGCGCCGGGTTCCATGATCGGCAGCACCGTGGCGCCCGGCCATAGTTTCCCCGCGACCGCGCGCAGCGAGTTCATGACATCGTCCCTCAAGGGCGGCGGCGCCATGGCTTTGCGATCCGAACCATGATCCATCAATTCACCACTGTCGCTGCGATAGCGCACGCTGAGTTTCGGATCATTGAACAACTTGACCAGCTCCAAGCGAATTTCCTCCTGGGAGTGCCCTGGGAAGATGCGGCAATTCACATTGGCTTCCGCGCGGCCGGGCAGTGCATTCGGTGCATGGCCGCCGCTCAACATCGTCGCCACGCAAGTGGTGCGCATGATGGAATTCGAGTGCGTATCCTGCGACAGGCGCTCGACCGCTTTCGGATCAGGCTGCTTCGCCAAAATGGCCCGCATGTCGGCGGCGGTCTGCGCCGTTTCGATCTTGGCCATTTGCGCGAAATACTCGCGCGTGACCGGATTCAGCTCGAACGGGAACGGCGACTTTCGCAACACCGCGAGCGCATCGGCAACGTGGTAAATCGCGTTGTCCGCGGTCGGCAGCGAACTATGGCCGCCGGGATTGGTCGCCAGTACTTGATAGTCGGCGTAGAGCTTCTCGGTTGCCTCGAAGCCGACAATGAGCGGCTTGTCCGGCCTGACCACGCCTGCATCCGGGTTCAACGCGAATTCGGCATCGATCAGGTCGCGGTGATTCTTCAGCAGCCACGCCACGCCGTTCGACTTGCCGCCTTCTTCGTCCGCCGTCAGCGCCAAGATGATGTCGCGGTCGGGCACGAAGCCTTCCTTTTTCATGCGGATGAAGTCCGTGACGGCGATGGCGTCGCTGTCCTTCATGTCCTGGGTGCCGCGGCCGTAGAAGTAGCCGTCCTTTTCGATGAACTGGAATGGATCCGTGGTCCAATCCTGGCGCTGCGCCTCGACGACATCCAAATGTCCGATGATCAGAATGGGTCTGAGTGCCGATCCGGGCTTGCCTCGATATCGCGCAACCATATTGCCCTTGCGGTCATTGGGGCCGAGCACGACGACATCCGCTTTGGGAAATCCGGCTTCCAGCAGCCGCTGCGCCATGGCCTGCGCGGCCACAGTCGTGCTGCCGACGGAGTCGGTGGTATTGATTTCGATGAGCTGCTTGAAGATGTCGTGCGCATTCTTCCGCGAGACGGCATCGCTCTCAGCAGCCGCGCAAACGGCCTGCGCGCATAGGGCGCAGGCAATGGCGACGAAGTACCCAACGCTGGATTTATGATTCAAGAACCGCACCCCGGTGATAGCTTCGGAAATCTCCCTCGAGCGCAGCATGTTATCTTATTGCAACGGTTCAACGCGTGGCGATGGAGATCGGAAATGCCCAAGAAGAAGACTCGCGCCGTCAGCCGCAAGGCTGCGGAAGGGGCGGTGAAAACCCTGCTGCGCTGGGCGGGCGATGATCCAAACCGCGAGGGCCTGCGCGATACGCCGAGACGGATCGCGAACGCCTACAAAGACTGGTTCTCCGGGTACTTGAGCGATCCCGGGGCTTACCTGCGGCGTACTTTCGAGGAAGTCGAAGGCTACGATGAAATGGTCGTACTGCGCGATATCTCTTTCGAATCGTTCTGCGAACATCACATGGCGCCCATCATCGGCCGCGCTCATGTCGGCTATTTGCCCAGCGATCGGGTGGTCGGCATCAGCAAGCTCGCGCGCGTCGTCGATGGCTACGCGCGCCGCTTTCAGGTGCAGGAGAAGCTCACGGCGCAAATCGCCGGATGCATCAATGAGGTTCTCAAGCCGCGCGGCGTGGGCGTCGTCATCGACGCCGTTCACCAATGCATGACGACCCGCGGCGTACACAAGCGCGGCGTCTCGATGGTCACCAGTAAAATGCTCGGTACTTTTCGCGCCGACGCCAGCACGCGCGCGGAATTTCTGCGCTTCATCGCCATCGAGGGAAGCAATCCGCGCTAGCTCCTCGGCACCGTGAAGTTGACGGGTTCGGATGGCCTGGGGGATAGGAAGCTTCAAGGGAACGAAGAAGCAAATGGGATGGACGCCCCTGCTTTTAACGGCATCACCGTGTGTGCCAGAGTGGAAGTGTCAAGCAACCACTCAACCAGCAGGAGCGTCCAAGATGAACATTACGACGATTGGCATCGACCTGGCAA
>Ga0179592_10000031_pt1 | contig 66198 bp, 62 predicted proteins | sample CZODoug2_1_08_16_FD_148623 | JGI IMG/M metagenome (GOLD analysis project Ga0179592, IMG submission 148623) | Vadose zone soil fungal communities from Angelo Coast Range Reserve, California, USA - CZODoug2_1_08_16fungal (Illumina Assembly) | ecosystem: Environmental > Terrestrial > Soil > Vadose...
TTGTAGTCGCCGAGCACCACGGCACCCACCGAGTCCTGCTCGAGGTTCAGCGCCAGGCCGAAGGTGTTGCCGACGAATTCCAACATTTCGCCGTAGCGTGCGTCCGCCAGCCCATGCACGCGCACGATGCCGTCGGTGACGCTGACCACCGTACCGACGTTGCGCGCCTCGGAGGCGGATTTGAATTTGTCGATGCGCGCCTTGATCAGGTCGCTGATTTCAGATGCCTTGATGGACATAAATAGTTCCTAGCTTCCCAATTCTGTGGCAAGTCGTTGCAATCGGCCCTTCAATGAGCCGTCGATGACCAAATCTCCTGCACGCACGATCGCGCCGCCCAAAAGTGCCGCATCCACGGTGTTTTGCATGCGTACCGTACGCTTCAGCCGCGTGCTCAAAGCCCGAGTGAGCTTGTCGGCTTGAGCGCCATTCAATGCGATGGCAGAGATGACTTCGACATCGACGGTGTTCTCGACCGCGGAGCGCAGCTCTTCGAAGTGAGCGCTGATTTCCGGCAGCAGCAGCAGCCGGTGATTTTCCGCCAGCACGCGCACGAAATTCTGCATTGCAGGATTGAGTTTGGCGCCGGCGACATCCGTAACGATACTGACCAAATCGGCCTGGCTCCACTGCGGGCTCTTGGTGAGCGCGGCGACACGCGGATCGGAAACAATCTCCGCCGTGGCTTTCAAGCCTTGCGACCAGTCCGCAAACGCCTTGGCGTCGCGCGCGTATTCGAACGCGGCTTTGGCGTAGGGCCGGGCGATGGTGGCCCGCTCAGCCATTGGCAACCTCGGCGGCCAATTTATCAAGCAGATCGGCGTGGGTCTGCGGATCGATTTCGCGGCCCAATAGCCGTGATGCGCCTTCGACCGCGAGCTTACCGACCTCTTTGCTGAGCTGCTCGCGTGCCCGCGTGGTTTCACGCGCCACGTCATCGTGAGCCTGCGCCACAATGCGCTGCGATTCGCCGGCGGCCGTACCCTTGGCTTCTTCGACCATTTCGTTGGAGCGCTTGCCCGCCATGTCGACGATCTGCGCGGCGCGATCACGCGCTTCGCGAAGGATTTCCTTGGAATGAGCCTCGGCCTCGCCAAGCGCCTGTTCGCCCTTGTTGGCCGCGGCCAAACCCTCGGCGATCTTTTTCTGCCGGGTTTCAATCGCCGACATCAGTGCCGGCCAGGCAAATTTCATGACGCCCCAGGCGACCAGGAAAAAGACCACACCTTGGATGACCAGCGTAATTGCTAAGTTCATTGCCTACTCCATAACCTGCGCCGGTTCGGCGCCGACAACTCGTTACTTGAGGCCCAAGGAGCCCAAGAAAGGGTTGGCGTAAAGCAGCAAGAAACCCACGGCCACGCCGATGATGGGCACGGCGTCGAGCAAGCCCGCGACGATGAACATCTTGGTCTGCAACATGTTGGTGAGTTCCGGCTGGCGAGCGGAGCTCTCGAGGAATTTACCGCCCAGAAGGCCGAAGCCGATGGCGGCGCCCGCGCCACCCAGGCCGATCACCAAGCCTGCTGCAATCACGGTGGAGCTCATGAGTTGAGCGATTTGGGTCACATTGTCCATTATTGTCTCCGGTCTTTAATGTCTTGAAACGAGTCTGAATCTAGTGCTTTTCGGACGAAATGCCGACATACACAATGGTCAGCACCATGAAAATAAATGCCTGCAACGTAATGATGAGGTAGTGAAACAAAGTCCACACCGCGCCGGCTATGAACTGCGCGCCGCCCAGCACATAGGTGGATACGTGATTGAGGGCCGCGCCCAAGGTGAAGCAGGCGATCAACAAAAAGATGAGCTCGCCGGCATACATGTTGCCGAACAACCGCATCGACAGAGACAGCGGCCGGACCACTTCTTCGATCACTCGAAATACGAAATTGATGGGCGCCAGCAGGATCTTGAGGACGATGCCGTGCGCGTGGAACGGCGCCGTGAACCACTCTCCCGCGAAAGTAGCAAAACCTTTGTGCGTGATACCCACCCATTGGATCAATATGAACACTCCCAGCGCCATGCCCACGGTGGTATTGAGATCGGCGGTCGCCACCGTGCGAAGATGCTCTACGCCGAACAATTTGGCAGCGGCGGGCAGTGCATCCACGGGCAGGATGTCCATGAAATTTTCCAGGAACACGATGCAGAAAATCGTGATTGCGAGCGGCGCGATGAACTTGTTCGAGCCGTGATACGTATCCTTCACCATGTCGTCGACGAATTCCACCAGCATCTCGATCGCAGACTGCAGCTTGCCGGGCACGCCGCTGGTGGCGCGGCGTGCGGCCAGCGCGAGTACGGTGATAAAAATAGCGGAGATGACAAGGGTGAAAAATATGCTGTCGAGGTGGAAGGCCCAAAAGCTGCCGTGCCCCGTGTCGACGGTCAGATGCGTAAGGTGGTGCTTGATGTAGCCCGTCACCCCGCCCGACACTTCTTCCTCAACCATCATTCCAAAGCGCATAAATCCCCAAACGTCATTTGAGCCGAATCAGACCGACCCAATAACCCAATTGCGCCGCCACTACTCCAATCAATAGTGGTGCCGCGTCGAGTTTCAACAGCGCGATCGCCAAATACAGCGCGATCGCGAACCATAACCACTTCAGCAGTACAGCGGCGTACATCGCCGTCGTCAGGGTGGCGCCGCCGGCGATACCGGGCTTGAACATGCGCCAACCAAACACTGCGCTTCCCGCAGCCACGATCAATCCACCCACCAGCGCCGCGAGCCCTGCCGATGAGCCTTTGAATACAAGAAACGCAGACGCGACTAATGCCGCGCAACCTGCTTGCAGGAGCACGACCCGAACGACCATCCGCTTGCCGCGACTCTGAACTTCAGTCATCGCGAAGGGAACCGGACCGGCGGCGTTACCTTCAATTTGCACATTCTGTGAGCTGCCGCCAGTCAAAATTGCCGGCGCATTATAGAGATCACGACCATGGTTCTCAAGGCGTTTCAGAGCGTATTTTGTCGCTTCACTGAATGTGGGCCAGAATGCCTTCGAGCTCGTCCAAACTGTTGTAGCTGACGATGAGTTTGCCCTTGCCCGAGGCTGAGTGTTGAAAGGCCACTTTGGCGCCGAGCTTCTCCGCGATATCGGTCTCCAAGCGCTGAATATCGGGGTCCACGGCCTTATCTGCACTGCCGGTGGAATCAGTGGATTTGGGGCTGATGATGCGTCGCACCAATGCTTCGGTGTCGCGAACGGACAGCGATTTTTGGGCGACCAGCGTTGCCACCTCGATCTGCTGCCGGCGAGCGGCCAGCCCGAGCAGGGCGCGTGCATGGCCCATTTCGATCTGTCGGGTCTCCAGCATCTCTTTGACCTCGTCGGTCAATTCCATGAGGCGGACCAAATTGCTCACCGCGGCTCTCGAGCGACCCACCGCCTCGGCCGCCGCCTGGTGCGTCAAACCGAACTCTTCGATCAAGCGCAGCAAGGCGCGGGCTTCCTCCAGCGGATTGAGATCCTCGCGCTGAATGTTCTCGATCAGCGCCATGGCGACTGCGTCTTCGTCGGCCACATCGCGAATCACGGCGGGAATTTCCGACAGTCCCGCCATTTGCGCCGCCCGCCAGCGCCGTTCGCCGGCGATGATTTCGTAGCGCTGCGATTCGACGGGATTCGGCCTCGGCAAAGGACGTACCAGGATGGGCTGCACCAAACCACGCGATTTGATGGAGTCGGCCAATTCGCCCAAGGTCTCCGGACGCATGTCCGCGCGCGGCTGGTACTTGCCCCGCTGCAATAGGTCCACGGGCAGAGAGGCCAGGCGGTCGCCGACCAACACCGGCGGAGCCTTTTCGGCCTCAGGGCTTAGGGCACGCCGCGCCAGCAGCGGGCTGAGTTCAGCCAGGCCTCGACCTAAAGACGGCTTTTTGCCGGACATAGTATTTCCCGAAAGACGTTGGGGAGATTATACGGGCGCATCCGGTGGAACGGGCTCGCCCGGCGGAACAGCCTCGCCCGGGGGAACAGCCTCGCCCGGCGGAGGCTCGCCCGGCAGCTCGTCGCGGCGAATCAGTTCGCCGGCAAGGGCCAGATAGGCGAGCGCGCCCCGCGACTCCTTGTCGTGAAACAAGACAGGCTTTCCGAAACTCGGCGCTTCCGCGAGCCTGATATTGCGCGGAATCACCGTGCGAAACACCTTGTCGCCGAAGTGTTCGGTGAGCTGTGCGGAGACTTCATTGGCCAAATTGTTGCGCGGGTCGAACATGGTGCGCAGCAAACCTTCGATTTCCAGAACAGGATTGATGCTGTCCTTGATTTGCTCGACGGTCTGCATCAGAGAGGTCAAGCCTTCGAGCGCGTAGTACTCGCACTGCATGGGAACCATCACGGAGTCTGCCGCCACGAGTGCATTCAAGGTCAGCATATTGAGCGACGGTGGACAGTCGACGAGAATCACGTCGAAATCCTCGCGCACCGGCGCGATGGCATTGCGCAATTTGAACTCGCGCCCAACCGTCATGGTGAGCAAGCGAACTTCAGCCGCGGTCAGATCCTGATTCGCCGGCATCAGCATGAAACCGCCATATTCCACCGGCACCAATGCTTCAACGGCGCCGCAGTCCCCCAACAGGACATCGCAGCTGGTGCGGGATTGCGCATGCTTGTCGACCCCGCATCCCATGGTGGCATTGCCTTGAGGGTCCAAGTCGATGAGCAGGACGCGGCGCTTGGTCGCGGTCAATGACGCGGCCAGATTCACGGCGGTGGTGGTTTTGCCCACACCGCCTTTTTGATTGGCCAACGCGATGACCCGTTTCATTTATAGGCCCATGTCATGTCGTGCTCGATTTAGGGCTTCGCACCAGCTCCACCAGGTGCCGCTCATCCGTCAGGCCCGGCACCCTCAAGCGGTGCACCGCCAGGGCGCGGAACGATCGCGGCAGGGCAAAGATCTCCTCGTCCGGCCGTTTCCCCTTCATCGCCAGCAACCGCCCGCCCGGAGCACTCAAATGGCCGGCATAGGCCACGAAATCCGCCAGCGATGACAGGGCTCGAGCCACCACTGTATCGAAAAGTTCGGACGGTCTATAGGTTTCCGCACGAGAATTGACCACGAGCACATTACCCAGGCCCAGGCGCTGGGTGGTTTGCTCGACGAATCGCGCCTTTTTTCCGGTAGCCTCGATCAACGTAAACCGGCGCTCCGGATTGACGATCGCCAGCACCAAGCCCGGAAAGCCCGCACCGGTGCCGACGTCGGCGACGCGCTCGCCGCGCAGGTACGCCTGCAAACTCAAACTGTCGAGCACATGTTTGCGAAGCATGCCGGGGCGATCGCGGATCGCAGTCAAATTAAATTGTGCGTTGCCCTGCTCCAGTTCATCCACCAACCGCAGCAGCGATTCGGCGCGAGCGCCTAAGTCGATCCCGAGTTCTCTCGCGCCCGAGCCGAGTAGGTCGCGTTCCGCGTCGCGCATTTGAGCTACCGCTCGGGGGCGCGGTCAGCCGCGTGATCCGACGCCGGGTCTGACGCGTCGAGGCGGATGGTCAGCTCAGTACTCGCATCATCCGGCGCTCGTTCGACGCGAGCGGCGAAGGCAACGCCGCCATCGGCGCCTTCGCAAGCTTCGGTGCCTTCGGCAGCTTTGGCGCTTTCGGCAGCTTTGACGCTTTCGGCAGCTTTGACGCTTTCGGCAGCCTTGACGCTTTCGGCAGCTTCGGCGCTGGGCGCTCGGGCATTCTTCAACCACATGGCGCAGGCGTTCGCGATAATTTGAGCAGACTCATCCTCCAGCAGCCTCACCGTGGCTTCAATACGCGACAACCTGCCGTGATAGAAGCACACCAGGTACGAGGACGGCGCGCGCGTCATGAAACGCGGGCCCGACCCACTGACGGCAAAACACTCCGCGTCGTCGGCAGGCGAGGCGCTGTGCGCCTCGTCGCGAAACACCAACACCTCGTGCACTGTCAGTGGGATATCTTTGAGGACGCTGCCGAAAGGCGCGATGAGAAGCACATGCCAATCATAGGAAGCATCGACAGGGGCTGGTGGGGGCGGCGGCGGTGCGATCTCGGGCTTGGAAGCCGCACAGGCGGCCAGCATCATTGCCGTGACGGCCGGCACGGCCCACCGAGCATGCAGCAGAGCGTAACTCATTCAGGTCCCCGCCAATCGATTGACGAGCGTTTCGAGTTCGGCCGCGGCGTCGCCATCCTCCGGCCGTTCGCGCTCCAGCACCCGGCGCAGGGCCTGCACGCTCAAGGCCTTCATCTTCGCGCAGGCCTTCGCATAGTGAACGCGCCAGTCCGCAATCAGCTCGCGTTCAAAGAACTCGTAGTCCCGGTCATTGACGATGGCGTCGAGCACCATCGCGCAAACGGCCAGCTGTTGAACACGGGGCCAGGACAGCGTGGGCGCGGACGAGCCTTCGGCAAAGCAGCGACGCAAATAGGCGGCCGGATCCGCACTCGCGATGTCGTCCAGAAGATCGCGGACGTCGTAAGATTCAATCAAATGCTCGAAGCCCGCCATCGATCCATTATCCTCGCAACAGCCACATGAGAACATAGGAACATGCACCGAATTTATTTGCCGCTGCTGCTTGCCGCAACGCTCTTGGCCAATTTTGAAGTCCAGGCTGCCTCACGCGTCGAGCGCGGCAACCTGACCTTCGACAATATCCCGCAGCTTCCCGCGGAGCTCGCCGAAAAACTGGATGGTTACCTCAATGCGCGTCAGGCGACCCCGCTCGGCTGGTCGCCCAAGGGTCAATTGCTGATCGCGACTCGCTTCGGCGATGTCGATCAACTTCATCTGGTTGAGCAGGCGGGCGGCGACCGGCGTCAACTGACTTTCCTGCACGAACCGGTGACTCAAGCGGCGTTTTCGCCTCACCCGACGCGAAATGCCTACGTCTATCTCAAGGACGTGGGCGGCAATGAGAATGCCCAACTGTACTATCAGCGCGCGGGCGAACCGGCGGCGAAATTGCTGACCGACGGCAAGTCCCTGAACGGCGCTCCGCTGTGGTCAAACAGCGGCAGCGAAGTGGCCTTCTTCAGCACCGCTCGGGACGGCCATACCTATGACATCGATATCGTGGATCCGGAGTCGGGCAGCCTGCCGCGCCTCGCACTGACCGGCGACTCGAGCGGCGCCAGCTGGTCCGCACTCGATTGGTCGCCCGACGATACCAAGCTGCTGGTGCTCAAAGAGGTGTCGACGGCTGAAGGCTATCTGTACATCGTCGACCTCAATTCCGGACAGAGACGCGAGGTCGACCCTTCTCCGACGAAAGTTGGAATAGCGGGCGCCAAATTTACGCGCGACGGCCAGGGCGTGTACTTCATTTCGGATCGTGACGGGGAGTTCGCGCGGCTGCGCTACATCAATCTGTTCACCAATGAAAAAACCGTCATTTCAGGGCACATTCCCTGGGACATCGAGGAATTGGCGATTTCACGCGATGGGCATTACCTGGCCTACGTCAGCAATGAAGCCGGCGCCGCCAAACTCAATCTGTTGGATTTGCGCACGCACCAGGACCTCACGCCGCCAAAGGTGCGCACGCCCGGGATCATCAGCTCCTTGAGCTTCGATCTTGACGGCAAGCGCCTCGCGTTCGGCTTCGCCGCGGCGAATCAGCCGCGGGACGCCTACGTTTTGAGTATCGCGGAGAATCGGCTGGAGCCCTGGACGGTGAGCGAAGCGGGTCCGGTCGACCTTGGCACATTTGTCGTGCCGCGCCTTGCGCAATATCCGACCTTCGACCGCACGGATGGCAACGCTCGACAGATTCCGGTGTATGTCTACGAGCCCGCAACCTCAGGGCCGCATCCCGTGCTCATCTCTTTGCACGGCGGACCCGAATCGCAGTTCCGTCCCGGCTTCGATGCGTGGATTCAATATGTGGTCAATGAGCTGGGCTTTGCAGTCATTGCGCCCAACGTGCGCGGCTCGTCGGGATACGGCAAGAGTTACCTGGCGCTCGACAACGGCATGCTGCGCGAGGACGCCGTGAAAGATGTCGGCGCGATGCTGGTCTGGATCAGACAGCAGAGCGCCTTCGACGCCAAGCACGTGGTGGTTGCGGGCGGCTCGTATGGCGGTTATTTGACGTTGGCAACGCTGGTCAATTACAGCGACCGCTTGCGTGGCGGTGTGGATGTTGCCGGCATCGCGGACTTCGTGAGTTTTTTGACCAATACCGCGCCCTACCGGCAGAACCAGCGCCGCGCCGAATACGGCGATGAGCGCGATCTGGAGATGCGCGGCTTCTTGAGGCGCATCTCGCCGCTGACCAATGCGGACCGGATTACCGTCCCGCTGCTGGTGGTTCACGGCAAGAACGATCCGCGGGTGCCGCTCTCGGAGGCGGAACAGATCGTCAACAAGTTACGCGCCAAAGGCCGCGAGGTGTGGTATTTGCTGGCCGCCGACGAAGGCCACGGGTATCGAAAGAAACAGAATCGCGACGCCTACTACGCGACTTTCGCGCAGTTCTTGACGATGCTGCGCCAGTAGCGGCCTGCCTTGAGGATTCGCCGTGGCCGCGGGCGTGTTATTTGCTGCCGGTGGTCGCAGTCGTCAGCGGCGACGGGTGTTCCGCGAAGTAGGCGGCGGCGATCCTGACATCCTCGTCGCTGGTGAGCAGTTGCGCCATGCCGTCCATGACGACGTTCTTGCGCCGGCCGTTGCGGTACGCCGTAAGCGCTTGTTCGAGGTAATCCACGTGCTGTCCGGCCAGCACCGGCGGCTTGGGAATCAATGGCGCTTCGACGCCGAGACCGTTCTCACCGTGACATGCGATGCAGGCCGCGACTTGTTTCGGCGTCTTGGGCGAAGCGCCGGGCGCGCCGGGTTTCACCGCTTCCGCGCCTTGCAAGTAGGCCGCGATGTCTTCGATATCCTGATCCGACAACGACGCGGCTTGCGCGTGCATGGTGGCGTGCGGCCGCGTGCCGTCACGATACTCCTGCAGCGCCGCGATCAGGTAAGCGGCGTTCTGGTGGCGCAGTTTTGGAACGCTGTAATCCGGATAGGCATTTTTGTAGTTGACGACCCCGTGGCATCCATAGCAGGTGTAAAACTTTTTCTCGCCCGCGGCCGAGTCGCCGGCTGCCTGCGCGCCAAGTGACACACTGAAAAAAAGCGCCGCGCCTGCGATCCACGCCAAGGAATTCAATCGAGAAAGCATCTAGTTCTCCGAGCCTTCGGGGCTCAATTCGGTGCGCTGATGTTAAAGAGTGGGCGGCCAAATTGCCACTGATAGCGGCCATACCTGAAATTTTGCCGCTGCGCGCTATAAAACGTTCGCCAAGTCCTGCAGCAGCGTGGCATCGGTGGGCTTGGTTCCGGCCGGATATCTGCAATTCACCCGGCCGTCGCGATCGATGAGAAATTTTTCAAAATTCCACTCGATGTCGCCGGGAAAGCCGTTTTCCGGCGCCGTCAGCCACGCGTACAGCGGATGGCGGTGGGGGCCGTTGACCTCGATTTTCGCCGACAGCGGAAAGGTCACGCCGAAATTGACGGAGCAGAATGTTTGGATTTCCGACGGCGTGCCGGGTTCCTGTGCGCCGAATTGGTTGCACGGAAAACCAATGACCGCGAAATTCTTGGATTTCAGTTCCTGATAGAGCTCCTGAAGGCCCGCATATTGCGGCGTGTAGCCGCACCGGCTGGCGACATTCACCGCCAACGCCGCCTTGCCCCGCAATCCTTTCAAGAGATTGGCGCTGCCGTCGAGCCCTGGCACCAGAAAATCGTAAAAACTGTTCATGCCGTACCTTTGAGCGGCGCGCGCCGGTCATGCGGCGCGATCGCGCTTCTTCAGATGCACCAGCAGCAGCGAAACCGCCGCCGGCGTGAGTCCGGGGATGCGCGCGGCTTGTCCCAAGGTCTCAGGACGCACGTCGCCGAGCCGCTCGCGCGCCTCGTTCGACAAGCCACCGACTTGTGAGTAGTCGATATCGGCGGGCAGGCGCAATTCTTCGTAGCGCTGCTGACGCTCGATCTCATCGCTCTGGCGCTGCAAATAGCCCGAATATTTCGCCTGCACCTCGACCTGCAGTTTCACCTGTTCGCTCAAGCGCTCATCGTCAAGCCAATCGGCCGGCGCCGGCACGACGCCTTGCAAATCGTCGTAGCAGATCTCCGGCCGACGCAACAAATCAAAGGCATGGGCTTCTCGCGACAGGGGCGCGCCCAGTTTGCCGAGCAATGCCGCATCGACTTGAAGGGGGTGTACAACCGCGCGCTCGAGCCGATCGATCTCGGTCTCGACGCCGGCGCGCTTGCGCTGAAAGAATTCCCAACGCTGATCGTCTACCAGCCCGAGATCCCTTCCCCGGGCTGTCAGTCGCAGATCCGCATTGTCTTCGCGCAAGGACAAGCGGTATTCGGCACGGCTGGTGAACATCCGGTAGGGCTCGGTCGCCCCACGCGTGATCAAGTCATCGACCAGGACGCCCAGGTACGCCTCGCTGCGTTTCGGGCACCAGGGACCTCGCTCCTGAACCTGCAGCGCCGCGTTCAAGCCTGCCAGCAGCCCCTGCGCCGCCGCTTCCTCATAGCCGGTGGTGCCGTTGATCTGGCCGGCGAAGTACAGGCCGGATAGGAATTTGCTTTCCAGGCTGTATTTCAAATCGCGCGGATCAAAGAAATCATACTCGATGGCGTAACCCGGCCGCGTGATGTGCGCCTGCTCCAATCCTGCGATGGTGCGCACGAATTCGTACTGCACATCGAAGGGCAGGCTGGTCGAGATGCCATTGGGGTAGATCTCGCACGTGTCCAGACCTTCGGGTTCAATGAAGATCTGATGCGAATGCTTGTCGGCGAATCGCACGACTTTGTCCTCGACCGATGGGCAGTAGCGCGGGCCGATGCCTTCGATCACACCGGTGAACAGCGGCGAGCGCGCGCTGGCGGCGCGAATGATGTCGTGAGTGCGTTCGTTGGTCGCCGTGATGTGGCAGGGGAGCTGGCGTGGATGCGAAGCGCGCGAGCCGAGGTAGGAAAAAACCGGCCGCGGATCATCGCTGTGCTGCTCGCGCAGTGCCGAGAAATCGATGCTGCGCCCATCGATACGCGGCGGTGTGCCCGTCTTCAAGCGTCCGACGCGCAAATTCAATTCGCGCAGGCGCGATGCCAGCCTCAAGGAAGGTGGGTCGCCGGCGCGGCCGCCCGGATGGCTGTCAAGACCTACATGAATTTTGCCGCCCAAGAAGGTGCCCACGGTCAGCACCACTGCGCGCGCCCTGAATTCGATGCCGCTCAAGGTAACGACACCCACGACGCGTTCGCCTTGCATCAGCAGATCGGCCGCTTCCTGTTGAAACAGCGTCAAATTCGCTTGGGACTCGAGGATTCGGCGAATCGCACGCCGGTATAGCTGTCGATCCGCCTGCGCGCGGGTGGCTCTCACGGCCGGTCCCTTGCTGGCGTTCAAGGTGCGGAACTGGATGCCGGCCTGATCGGTTGCGCGTGCCATCGCGCCGCCGAGCGCGTCAATTTCCTTGACCAAGTGCCCTTTGCCAATGCCGCCGATCGCGGGATTGCAGCTCATTTGTCCCAACGTCTCGATGCTGTGCGTGAGCAGCAGCGTGCTTTGGCCCAAGCGGGCAGCCGCGAGCGCCGCTTCGGTGCCGGCATGGCCGCCGCCGATCACGATGACGTCGTATTCCTTCGCAAAACGCATGACGCTGAATCTACTCGATTTTTTAAACCGGGCGCGTACTCTAATCCTATGCCCGAAAAAGCACCAGGGAACCATTCCAGCGCCGTTGGCAACTAAGGGACCATGGACCCGGATAATTCAAACCTTGCCGCCGCCGGTGCAGCACTCCGGACAAAATCCGGCCGCGGTGGCCACGACGGCCGCGACGGCGGCGGCGCGGGCATCATGGCGGCCGCCGTCATCGTCGTGCTGGTGCTGGGGATGGTCGGCATTTTCGACTCGGCGGCCGGCGCCGCGCCGCAGATCGGCCAGCCCGCCCCGGACTTCACGTCCTTGGACAGCCAGGGCAAGCCGGTGCAGCTGCATGCGTATCGGGGCAAAACCATTGTTCTGGAATGGACCAACGCCGACTGCCCGTACACGCGCAAGCATTACAACAGCGGCAACATGCAAGGCATGCAGAGCCTGGCGCAACAGAACGGCGTGGTGTGGTTGACGGTGATTTCTTCGGCTCCCGGCAAGCAAGGCTATGTGAACGGCCCCGCCGCGGATGCCCTGACGCAGTCGCGCAAAGCGGTCCCCGCCGCCGTGCTGCTGGACCCGCAAGGTGCGATCGCGCGCTTGTATGCGGCAAAGACGACGCCGCACCTATTCGTCATCGACAAAAATGGGACGCTGCAGTACATGGGAGGCATGGACAGCATCGCGACCGCGGATGAAGCGGATATTCCGCGCGCCGAGCCGTATCTCAAGGAAGCGATGCTCGCCGTGGTTCAAGGCAATACCGTGGCGCACCCTGTGACCAGGCCCTACGGCTGTTCGATCAAGTACTAGTACTCCAGCCGTGGTCGCGGCGAGCCGGCCCGCGCTCATTCCACGGCGACGGGAATGCCCGCAAATTTCCCGGCCCACTTCTTCGGTCCGGTTTCGTGCACCGACTCGCCATCGGCGCTCACCGCCACCGTGACCGGCATGTTCTTGACGTCGAACTCGTACACGGCTTCCATGCCGAGTTCCGGAAAGGCAATGATGCGGCTGGCGCGAATGGCATTCGAGACGAGAAAGGCCGCTCCGCCGACCGCAATCAAATAGGCGGAACGGTGCTTCGCGATGGAGGCAACCGTTTCAGGTCCGCGCTCGGCCTTGCCCACCATCGCCAGCAATCCCGACTTGCCGAGCATGGTGTCCGTAAATCGATCCATGCGATTGGCGGTGGTCGGACCCGCCGGCCCCACAACTTCCGTGCCCACGGGATCCACAGGACCGACGTAGTAGATCACGCGCCCAGTGAAATCCAAGCCGTCGGGCAGGGGTTTGCCGGCCTCGAGCAATGCGCAGATGCGCTTGTGGGCGGCGTCGCGCCCAGTCAGCAGCTTGCCGGAGAGCAGCAGCCGTTCGCCCGGCTGCCACGTCGCGATTTCCCGTTGTGTCAGGCCATCGAGAGATACGCGGCGCGCGCCGGCATCGGCGGCCCACTGAACCTTGGGCCACAAATCCAGATCCGGCGGCGTCAGGACCGCGGGCCCCGAGCCGTCCAGCGTGAAGTGGATATGTCGTGTGGCGGCGCAATTGGGAATCACGGCCACGGGCAACGATGCGGCGTGCGTTGGATAATCCAACACCTTGACGTCGAGCACCGTGGTCAGGCCGCCCAAACCTTGCGCACCGATGCCGAGAGCATTGACGCGTTCGTATATTTCCAGCCGCAGTTCCTCCAACGGTGTTTTCGGTCCGCGCGCGATCAAATCGCCGATGTCGATGGGATCCATGAGCGCTTTCTTCGCGAGCAGCATGGCCTTCTCGGCGCTGCCGCCGATGCCGACACCGAGCATTCCCGGCGGGCACCAGCCGGCTCCCATCTCAGGCACCATTTCCAGCACCCAGTCGGCGACCGAGTCCGCGGGGTTCAGCATCGCAAACAGGGACTTGTTTTCCGAGCCGCCGCCTTTCGCGGCAACCGTGATCTCGAGCCGGTCTCCCGGCACCAATTCGGTGTGAATCACGGCCGGCGTGTTGTCGCGCGTGTTGGCGCGCTTGAAAGCGGGATCCGACACGATGGAGGCGCGCAGCTTGTTGTCGGGGTTCAAATAAGCCCGGCGCACGCCTTCGTTGATCATGGACTCGAGATCGAGCTTCGCGTCCCAGGAGACACCCATGCCCACTTTGACGAACACCACCACGATGCCCGTGTCCTGACAGATCGGCCGGTGACCTTCGGCGCACATGCGCGAATTGGTGAGAATCTGCGCGATGGCATCGCGCGCCGATGGGCTCTGCTCGATCTCGTACGCACGTCCCATGGCGCGGATGAAGTCCGGCGTGTGGTAGTAAGAGATGTACTGCAGGGCGTCGGCAACGCTCGCAATCACATCGGCTTCGCGAATCACGGCCATGGCACACCCGCCGATAAGTCGAACTGGACCGCAAATCTACCAAGTTGAGGCCAGGCGTGGGTAGCGAATCCCATACAATCGCCATAAATCGGAGGTGGCATGCGGCAGGGGTTGGCGGCGATCGTGTGGGTTGGCTTGTGCGTGTGCGCGGGGTGGGCCGGCCCAGCCGAAGCTGAAAGTGCGGCAACACTGCCTCTGACCGAATGCCGGCTCGAGCATCCGTTGCATCTGACCTCCATTCCCGCGCGCTGCGGCGCATTGCGCGTGCCGGAAGACCCTGAGCACTCGAAGGGAGAATCGATCGAGCTGAAAGTCGCCGTGGTGCCGGCGCTCAATCGGCGCAGCACGGCATCGCCGATGTTCTTGCTGGCGGGCGGTCCCGGGCAAAGCGCCATGCAGGTGTACGTAGCCCTGAGCAGCGCGTTCGCGCGGATCAACCGCAATCACGCCATCGTGCTCTTGGACCAGCGCGGCACCGGAAGCTCCAGTCCCCAGAGCTGCGAATATCCTGAGGAGTGGCAGCAGCCGGTGGATCCGATGCCGGCGCTGCGCCAGGCGACCCGGGACTGTCTGGACAAGTTGGGGCAGCGAGTGCGCTTCTACACCACCAGCATCGCGGTGCGAGATCTTGACGGGATGCGCGCCGCCTTGGGCTACGAGCAGATCGATTTGTACGGCGCGTCGTACGGCACGCGGGTCGCGGAACTCTATATGCGCCGCTATCCGGCACGCGTGCGCGGGGTCATTTTGGACGGAGTGACGTATCCGGAACAGATCATCGGCGCCGAGACGCCGCGGGATGGCGAGAATGCCCTGAATCTCATCGTGGCGCGCTGCCGGCAGGCGCCTGACTGCGCCGCCACGTATCCCGACTTGCAGCAGGACTTGGAATCATTGCTGCGGCAATTCGGTCCGCGAAAGGTCATGGTGACGATCGACGATCCGAACAGCGGACTGCCGCTGGAGATCGAGTTCAACCGCAGAATTTTGGGCGCGGCGCTGCGGTTTTTATCCTACAGCGCCATGCAGGCCTCGCTGCTGCCTGCCCTCATTCATGAGGCCGTGCATGGCAAGCTGCGGCCGCTGGCATCCCAATCCATCATGAATGCGCGGCAGATCGGCGATCAGTTGGCGAACGGCATGCAGTACAGCGTGATTTGCAGCGAGGACGAACCGTTTTTCGCGGCCGCGAATATCGACCGCGCCGCCATGGCGAGGACCTACCAAGGCACGGAGCTGGTGGATGCCCTGCATGAGATTTGCAAACTATGGCCGCGCGGCCCGGTGGACACCGACCTGCATGATCCCTTGCGCAGCGACATCCCGACGCTGTTGTTGTCCGGCGAGGCAGACCCGGTGACGCCGCCCGCCGATGCCGAACGCGCGGCGGTTGGACTGACTCAGCATCGCCACCTGGTATTGAACGGCGAAGGCCACGGTCAATTGACCACCGGCTGTGTGCCGCGTCTGATGGCGGAATTTCTCGACGGCACTGCGCCCGGCAGGCTCGATGCGACTTGCTTGAAGCAGCACACTCCGGAGCCGTTTTTCCTGAGCATGACGGGCCCGGCGCCATGATCGAGGCGATGGCTTTGTGCAAGCGCTTCGGCAGCATCGAGGCGGCGAAGGATGTGTCCTTTGTCGCGCGTGACGGCGAGATCACCGGGCTGCTGGGCGCCAACGGCGCCGGAAAATCCACCTGTCTGCGCATGCTGTACGGCGTTCTCACGCCGGACGGCGGCAAGGCCTGCATCGATGGCATCGACATCCGCGGCGAGACTTCCAAGGCGCGCGCCCACCTGGGTGTGCTGCCGCACGCCGCGGGGTTGTACAACAATCTCACGGCGCGCGAGAACATTCAGTATTTCGGTGCGCTGCATGGGATGACGGCGGAACGCTTGCGAACGCGCACGGCGGAGCTGTCGCTCGCCTTGGGGATGAGCGGCTTCATCGAACGGCGCGCAAAAGGCTTCTCGCAGGGTCAGCGCATCAAGGTGGCCTTGGCCCGAGCCTTGGTTCACGACCCCGGCAACGTCGTGCTCGACGAGCCCACCAACGGACTCGATGTGATGGCGATACGCAATTTGCGCGAAATGCTGCTGGCGTTGAAGGGCCAGGGCCGGTGCGTGCTGTTCTCCTCGCACGTCATGCAGGAAGTGGCGGCGTTGTGCGACCGGGTGGTCATCATCGGCCACGGCAAGGTGCTGGCGGACGCGACGGTGCAGGAAATTCGCGAACGCAGCGGCACCGCGACCCTGGAAGAAGCGTTCTTGCAGGTGCTTGGAGACACGGAAGGCGTGAGCTGAATGCGCAGCCTGTTCATCGTGTTCGCCAAAGAGTTTCTGGAAAACCTGCGCGACCGGCGCACATTGCTGTCGGCGTTGCTGTTTGGTCCCTTGTTCGGACCGATTCTTTTTGGCCTGATGGTCTCGCGCACGCTGGAGCAGAGTGTGGTCGAGTCGGACGTGCCCTTGAAGCTCACGATCTCGGGAAGCCGGCACGCGCCGGGGCTGACTCAGTATCTCAATGCGCACGGCGTCAAAGTCACATTGAGCGAGCTGTCGGAGAATGAGGCGCGTGCCGCCGTCCGCGGCGGCGGTTCGCAAGTCGTGCTGTTGGTCCCCGAGGAGTATTCACGGCTGTTTACCGCGGCGCAGCCGGCGCCAATTTTGCTGTTCGCCGACAGCGCCGATTCGCAAACGCGCAAAATTGCGGATCGAACGCGGGCGATCTTGGGAGCTTACGGCAGCGGCATTGCGCAATTGCGGCTGCAGATGCGCGGCGTGAGCCCGCTGTTGTCGCTGCCCGTCGCCGTCAATGAGGTCGATGTTGCGACTCCCACGGGCCGCGCCGTGGTGGTGCTGGGTTTCATGACGTACTTCGTGCTGTTTGCCCTGCTGATGGGCGGCCTGTACCTGGCCATTGATTCCACGGCGGGCGAGCGCGAACGCGGCTCGCTGGAGGCGTTGCTGAGCCTGCCCGTGGCGCGGGCGGCATTGGTGGGCGGCAAGATTCTGGCGACCTGCGCCTATATGTGCATTTCGCTTGGGCTTAGTTTGACCGCGTTCGTCTGCGTGTTTCGCTTCGTGCCGCTCGAGCGCATCGGCATGAGCGCCAATCTAGGCCTGCACACTGCGTTGATTTTCTTTGCGATCTGTTTGCCGTTCGTGCCGCTGGGCGCAACGCTCATGACCTTGGTGGCCTCGTTCACGCGCACCTACCGCGAGGCGCAGACTTACCTGACCAGCGTGTTGCTGGTGCCCACGCTGCCGATTGCATTTGCCAGCATCTACTCGCTGAAGACGAAGAGCTCGCTGATGTTCATTCCCTCGTTGAGTCAACATTTGCTGATGACCAGCGTGCTCAAGGATGAACCGATCTTATTGCCCGATGTGCTGGTCTCCGCCGCAGCTTCGCTCGCGCTGGCGCTGCTGCTGTTCGTTCTGACCGCGCGTCACTGGCGGCGTGAAACCATGCTCGGATAAAAATAATTGTGTGAGCGTTTAATAGCGTCGGTTGGCACGGACAAAAATTAAGGGGATCCTGTATAGGAGTTCTAGTGGACCGTAGGTATACTATTTGAGTCGCGTCATTTGTCTCGGGGAGTATCTGGCATGGAAGACTCATCGTCCTCGCGGGTGGGCATTGTGGCTTTTTTCGCAATGGTGACGGTTTCTGCGGCCACAATGTTGTGGTTATTTTGGCGCTTTCCTCTGCTGACAGCCATCGTCACGCTGGGCGTGCTGGCCATTCTCGGCGTGCTCGCGCATCTGGCTCGCTCGATCGATGTGGATCTGACTGACCGGGATCGCACCGAACAGCGGATCTAAACTGTCGCCAAACGGCGACACGCAGCTCTTGCGCATCGGGGTCGCTGCTCCCAAATATTCGTAGTCCGCGGAGCACGGCGCCGGACGTGACTCAAATCACTTGCCGATACAAAAGCTGCTGAAGATTTCCCCGAGCAAATCATCGCTGGTGAACTCGCCGGTGATTTCACCCAACGCAAGTTGCGCGCGCCGTAATTCTTCCGCGAAAAGCTCGAAGGCACGCGTCGTGCGCAATGTATCCGCGGCCTGTACGACGCAAGCTCGGGCGCGGCGCAGCGCATCGAGATGACGGCGCCGCGCCGATAACGCGCCGGATTCACCGCTGACGTAACCGGCACGGGTCTTCAAGTGCGCGCGCAAGAGGTCCAGACCCTCGCCGGTCTTGGCGCTCAAGAAAACTTGCGGAGGATCGAGCGATTCATCGGCTCGCGGCGCGGCGCCGCTCAAGTCGATTTTGTTGAATACCAAGGTGACCGGAACACCCGGCGGCAATTCTTGCAGCTCCGCGCGCCAGTCCAGGGGCGCGGCGGCGGCGGCATCCAAGATGTAGAGCACGCGATCGGCCCGGTCGACTTCGTTCAAGGCGCGGCGCACGCCTTCGGCCTCGATCACATCGATGGTGGCGCGCAGTCCCGCGGTGTCGATCAAGTTCAAGGGCAGGCCGTCGAGATGCACGTGCTGGCGCAGCACGTCCCGCGTCGTTCCGGGCTGATCGGTCACAATGGCGATCTCATCGCCCACCAGGTTGTTCAGCAGGCTGGATTTTCCGGCATTGGGACGGCCTGCGATGACGACGTTCAATCCTTCGCGCAGCAGTGCGCCTTGGCGCGCCGCGGCCGCGATGGATTCGAAACTGCTCGAGATATCCGCCAGGCGGCGCCCCAGAACGCTGCCCGGCAGAAACTCGAGTTCTTCATCGGGGAAATCGATGGCCGCCTCAACCAGCGTGCGCAACTCGGTGATCTGCGCCTGCAGCGCGTTGATGCGCGCGGAGAACTCCCCTTGCATGGAGCGCACCGCCGCGCGCGCAGCCGCCGTGGTGCCGGCATCGATCAGATCGGCGATCGCTTCCGCCTGCGCGATGTCGATCTTGCCGTTCAAGAAAGCACGCTCACTGAACTCGCCCGGCTTCGCCATGCGGCAGCCGAGTTCCAGCAGGCGCTGCAGCAGCAAATCCATGATGAGCAAGCCGCCGTGGCCTTGAAGCTCCAAGACGTGCTCGCCGGTATAGGAGGCGGGGGCGGGGAAGTACAAGGCCAGTCCCCGGTCGAGGGGTTCGCCGCCGCTGCCGTGAAAGTTCGAGACTTGAGCCTGCCGGGGCATCGGCAGAAAGCCAAGAACTTCTTGGGCAACGCGCGGCACGCCGGGCCCGGATACGCGTATCACCCCGATCGCGCCGCGCCCGGGAGCGCTGGCGATGGCGGCGATGGTATCGGGAGACGACACGGATTTAACTGCGCTGCTTGGCAGCCTCTGCTTCGACCACTTGATTCACGCGCCACTGCTGCGCGATCGACAGCACCGTGTTCGTCAGCCAGTAAAGCACCAGTCCTGACGGGAACCACGCCATCATGCCGGTCATGATCAGCGGCATGAACTGCATGATCTTGGCCTGCATGGGATCGGGGGGCGCCGGATTCAATTTGAATTGCGCGAACATGGCGCTGCCCATCAGCAGGGGCAATACGAAGTAAGGATCTTTCGAGGACAGATCATTGATCCAGAGCAGGAAGGGCGTCTGGCGCATCTCCACGCTCTCGAGCAGCACCCGATAAAACGAGATGAACACGGGGATCTGTACCACCATCGGCAGACAACCCGCCAGCGGATTTATTTTTTCCTTCTTGTACAGCTCCATCATGGCGCGACCCAACTTCTCGCGGTCGTCCTTGAAGGTTTCCTGGATCTGCTTCATGCGCGGACCCACGGCGCGCATCTTGGCCATGGAGCGGCCGCTCGCCTGGCTCAAGGGATAGAACAGCAGTTTGATCAGCGCCGTGACGATGATGATCGACCAGCCCCAATTGCCAATGAGCTGGTGCACATAGTTGAGCCCCGTAAAGAGCGGCTGCGCCAACACGGTCAAAATACCGAAGTCGACGGTGCGCTCCAGGTTGCGGCCGAGCGCCGCCAGCTGCGACTGCAATTTCGGACCCACGAACAACTCTTCGTGAAACTGCGCCTTGGCGCCGGCTGCGACCTCGGTCATCGGTCCGGTGGCGCTCACCAAGTAATCGTTATTGCGCACCTGCAACTGGTACTGATAGGGCTGATTGGCGGGCGGCACGACGGCGGCGACAAATTGATGCTGCAATGAGGCCAGCCAGCCGTTGCTGATGGCCGCGGCGTATTTGGCGTCGGTATCATTTTCGACGTTGAGATCCTTGGACTTGGTGCCGTCATACACGGCAGGGCCCTTGAAGGAATAGGTCTCGACATCGAAATACGATCGCGAGGCATGTTCCCAGTGGCGCAGGATCTGCGCGTACGAGGCCAGTTTTCGCGGCGCCGAGCCGCCGTTTTTCACATCGTACTCGAGGCCGATGGCGTACTGGCCGCGCTTGAAAATGAATGTTTTGGTAACGGTCAGGCCCTGGCCGTCCGTCCAGGTCAGGGGTACGCGCAGCTCCTTGGCGCCCGGCGCGAGCACGAACGTTTTCTCATCCGACTTCCACATCGCGAGATGCGTCGGCGCGGCTTCACCGGCGCCGCCGGTGAGCCCGCTTTGCAGCAAGTATCGGCTGGGCGGCGGCTCATGGCTCAACAGCCTCACGGGAATATTCGGCGTGTCCTTGCGCTGCGGATAGTCGAGCAAGTCGGCGCGATCGAGCTCGCCGCCCTTCAAGTTGATGCCGACATCCAGCACGTCGGTGGTGACATGCAGCGGCACGACGCCGTTCGATTCCGGTTCCGATGCGGCAGCGGGCCCGGCGAGAGCGGCAGGTGGCGCGGCAGGGAGCGGGGTATTGGCAGCCTGAGGCGCGGCAACGGGTGCGGCCGTGGTCGCCTGAGGCACCGAATCGCCCAATGTGTTTGCGGGAGCGGCAGCGGGTGTGGCCGCGCCGGGTTGAGTCACGGCGCTCGCCGGCGGCTCATAGTCATGCAGCCACGTTTCGTAATTCAGAAACAGGATTGCGGCGAGCACGCCCCACAGCATGAGACGGATATTAGGCATGGGTCAGTCTCTGATCCGGCTCCGGCACGGGATCGTAGCCGCCTTCCGCGAATGGATGACAGCGTAGCAGGCGGCGCAGGCCGAGCCACATTCCTCGCACGACGCCGTAGCGTTCAATTGCCGTGTGCGCGTAGCACGAGCAGCTCGGATAGAAGCGGCAGTTGGCCCCAAGCATGGGACTGATGGCGAGTTGATACCCGCGGATGCTCCACAAGAAAATTTGGCGGGGCTTTAGCATTGCTGCGTGATCGACTTCCAGTGCTGATCGAGACTGGCGCGCAAATCGGCGAGCTTTGCCGCCCGCGCCGCGTCTCGTGCGGAGACGGTAACATCGACCGGCGGCAATGAATGTTGGTTCAAACGAAAGGACTCTCGCGCGAGGCGTTTGATGCGATTGCGTGATACGGCGGTGCCGAAGGTGCGCGTCGCGATGCTCAAACCCAATCGCGGATAAGTTTCATGATTGGCCAGCACGGATAAACTAAAAAATGCATCGGCGAATTTTTTACCGCGCCGTTTCACATCACGAAATTCGGCCGGCTGGTGCAAACGCTTGCGCGGCTCGAACGTCAGTTTACGGATCTAGACCGCCTGGAGCGCGTTAGGGACAGAGGCGCTTGCGGCCCTTGGCGCGGCGCCGAGCCAGCAATCGACGGCCACTCTTGGTGGCCATGCGCGCACGAAAACCGTGGGTACGGGCACGATGTAGATTACTGGGATTAAAGGTACGTTTCATAGCGCGACTCGAGCGAAAACCACCGGTTAAATCAACGGTCTGGCTGATTTAAGAAAGGCGGCAAGGGTACTGAGCGAGCATGGATGTGTCAATAGACAGCCCCTTTCCGCATCGGATATGAGTCAGAAGGGCGGGCCGTGGTTCCAACGGGGTATGAGTCAGGCTCGGCGGCGCAAAGTTATCCCTGTCATGATGACGCCGCTCGGCAGCCCGATGAGGCGCGTTCCAAGCTTTTTTACGAGCTTTTCGAGCCGGTCGACATGACCCGGCCGAGACCGCGAATTGCGCCCTCTGCAGACTCATACCGGGGTTAGAAAATACTTAGACGCCCCCTCGAGTTGGAGCTAGACTCCCTGCCCTTTCGTTCTTTGCCCCATTGCCAGTAACCCTCAAGGAGAGCGCTCTTGCCGGAGTCGCTATGGAACCGCTGTCTGCGAGTGCTCGAGGGCGAGCTCCCGGAACAGCAGTTCAATACCTGGGTGCGGCCCCTGCAGGCGATCGAGCGCGATGGCGAGCTGAGGCTGCTGGCGCCGAATCGCTATGTCATCGAGTGGCTGGGGCAGAACCTGCTGCCGAGGATCAAGGAACTTATTCTTGCGTTTGCCGAGGGGCTTGCCCCGGAAGTGGCGCTCGATGTGGGTACGCGGGCCGGCGTGATCGTCCAGGTCGCGCCGCCCGTCGCCCGCGATGACGGTGCGGCGGCGGCCAGAATGCGCAAGCTCCTCGCTCCGACGGTACTGGGCAGCCGCATCAACGCGGAATTTACCTTCGACGGCTTCGTCGAAGGCAAGAGCAATCAGCTCGCCAAAGCGGCGGCGATTCAGGTCGCGGGCAATCCCGGCAAGGCGTACAACCCCCTGTTCATCTACGGCGGCGTGGGCTTGGGTAAAACGCACTTGATGCACGCGGTGGCGAACAAGCTCAAGGAGCGTAATTCCGAGGCGCGCCTCGCCTATGTCCATAGCGAAAGATTCGTGGGCGACATGGTGAAAGCCTTGCAGCACAACACCATCAACGACTTCAAAACCGCGTATCGATCCTTGGACTGTCTGATGATTGACGATATCCAGTTTTTTGCGGGAAAGGACCGCTCCCAGGAAGAGTTTTTTCATACCTTCAACGCGCTGCTCGAAAGCCAGCAGCAGGTGATTTTGACCTGCGACCGTTATCCGAAAGAAGTCGACGGACTCGAGGAGCGGTTGAAGTCGCGATTCGGCTGGGGCCTGACCGTTGCGATCGAGCCGCCGGAACTGGAAACTTGTGTGGCCATCCTGATGAGCAAGGCCGCGATGACGCGCGTCGATCTTCCGGAGGAGGTCGCGTTTTTCATTGCCAAGCGGATCCGCTCGAACGTGCGCGAATTGGAGGGCGCGCTGCGCCGTGTGGTTGCGACTTCCAATTTTACCGGCAGACCGATTACGCTGGAGTTCGCCAAGGAGGCGTTGCGGGATCTGTTGGCGTTGCAGGAAAAATTGGTCACGATTGAAAATATTCAGAAGACCGTCGCCGAGTACTACAAAATCAGGATTGCAGATTTGCTGTCGAAACGTCGCAGCCGCTCGATCGCTCGGCCGCGCCAGGTGGCCATGGCATTGGCCAAGGAATTGACCAATCACAGCCTGCCGGAAATCGGCGACGCGTTCGGCGGCCGGGACCACACCACGGTGCTGCATGCTTGCAGGCGGGTCAAGGAGTTACGGGAGACCGAGCGTCGCATCGGCGAGGATTATCTAAACCTGTTGAGAACCCTGGCGGGATAGGGTAGGAAAAGCTGTGGACGAGTCTGTGGATAAAGATATCCACAGTTGCATGACAGGTTTTGGTAAGCCTGTGGACAAGTGTTGAGGTTGTTTCGTTTGGTTGTAGGATATTGATTAATATAGTGTTTTTTGCCTTATGCACCGGAATTTGGTCCTTCAATAATCATAGTAATAATCTCTTTTAAGAATCTAAATCTAAGATTGATAAGACGGTGAGCCCATGAAATTGACGGTAGAGCGCGAGAAATTATTGACCCCCTTGCAGGCGGTGATCGGGGTCGTGGAACGGCGCCAAACCATGCCGGTATTGGCCAATGTGTTGCTGGGTGTTCGCCAAGGACAGTTGCTGATTACGGCCACGGATTTGGAGGTCGAGTTGGTGGCGGCCACGGAGGTTGCGGTCCAAGACGCCGGTGATATCACGGTGCCGGGGCGCAAGTTTCTGGATATTTTGCGGGCGCTGCCTGAGAAGCTGTCGGTGTCGTTGAGTGTCGAAGGCGAAAAAATTGTGATCAAAGCGGGCCGCAGCCGGTTTAGTTTATCGACGCTGCCGGCCGCCGATTTTCCGGTGATCGATGACATCAACTCGCAGCAAACGGTGCAGCTGCCGCGCAAGGAATTATTGCGGCTTCTCGAGAAGACGCATTTTTCGATGGCGCAACAGGATGTCCGCTACTACCTCAACGGCATGCTGCTGGAGATCGACGGCCAGGTGCTGCGCGCGGTGGCCACCGACGGTCACCGGCTCGCGTTGTGCGAAACGGCGTTGGCGGTCAAAGCCAAGAACTCGCAGCAAGTCATCGTCCCCCGCAAGGGCGTGCTGGAATTGCAGCGGGTGCTGAACGATGACGGCGTTGCGGACGTCGCGATCGGCAGCAATCATGTTCGCGCTCAGATTGGCGACATTCGCTTCACATCGAAGCTGATTGACGGTCGTTTCCCGGAATATTCCCGCGTTATTCCCGCCGCGCCGGCCTCTGCCATCCGTGCGGATCGGGATGTGCTGCGCCAGGCATTGCAGCGCACCGCCATTCTGTCCAACGAGAAATATCGCGGCATTCGCGTCACCGTGAAAAAGAACATGCTGACCGTGCAGGCGCACAATCCGGAACAGGAAGAGGCCGAGGAAGAGATCGAAGTTGGCTACGACGGCAGCGATCTGGAGGTCGGGTTCAACGTGAATTATCTGCTCGATGCGCTTGCCGCCATTGACGGGCAGGATGTCGAACTGGGACTCACCGACAGCAATAGCAGCTGCCTGATCCGTTCACCGGGCAATGCCAGCGCGCGCTACGTCGTGATGCCGATGAGACTATAAGCCGTGAGCTTGGGCCGGCTGCAAGTAACGGATTTCCGCTGCTTGCAGTCGGTGGAACTCGAGCTCGATCCGCAATTCACGCTCATCAGCGGACCCAACGCCTCCGGCAAGACCAGCCTGCTCGAGGCCATGTATGTCCTCGGCCGCGGGCGCTCGTTTCGTACTCGGCGCTTGGAACACCTGATTCGTCACGGCGCCGAGCGGTTCGTGGTTTTCGGCGAAGTACGATCCGCTCACCGCCAAGTGCCCATGGGGGTCGAGGGATCACGCGCTGGCATCCGCGCCCAAATAGACGGCGATAAGCCCTCATCGCTGGCGGAACTCGCGCTGCAGCTGCCGGTGCAAATCATCGACCCGGAAGTACACCATCTCATTGAGGAAGGCCCAAGCCGTCGGCGACGATTCTTGGACTGGGGTGTGTTCCACGTGGAGCAATCGTTCGTCGGTCATTGGCAGCGATACCAGCAGGTGCTCAAGCAACGAAACGCCGCTTTGAAGGCTCATCAACCCAGGGCGATTGTATCGGTGTGGGACACCGACCTGGTGCGCTCCGGGGAATTGTTGTCCGACGCCCGCGCGCGCTATGTCGCGACTTTGGGTCCGCGGGCCGAAGCGATCGGGCGCAATTTGCTGGGCATGGAGTTGTCCTTAAGCTACCGCAGCGGTTGGCCCAAGGACCAGAGCATGGCAGAGGCTCTGCTGCAAAGCTGGAGCCATGACCAGGAAGCGGGCGCAACCCAGATCGGGCCGCATCGCGCGGAGCTCGCGATTCGCTTGGACGGGACTGCGGTCAAAGACAGAATCTCCCGAGGTCAGCAGAAGTTGCTCGCCGCGGCCTTGCTGATTGCTCAGATCAAACTGTTCCCGGAAGGCTCGCCCGTGCAGCCCAGCCTGCTGTTGGACGACCCCGCCGCCGAATTGGACGATGAGCGTTTGGCCGGCCTCATACGAGAGGTGTCGTCGCAGTCGGTGCAACTGATTGTCACCACCCTGCATGGCGAGTTCCCCGCGTTTGGCGAGCCTGGCCGGCGGTTCAAGATGAGCGGCGGACAGCTTTTGCCCGGGTAGACGTTCCACGTGGAACGACGGCGATCGCTCGGCAGAGCAGATGCCCCTCAGAAGGAGGCGGCACTCAAAATCGACGCCAGGCTGCGCTCCACGTCCGACTGAGTCGTTACCCATGACGACACGCTGATGCGCATCGCAGTGTGACCCTGCCAGACGGTACCACCGCACCAACAGGTGCCATCGCGTTGCACACGATCTATCACCTCACGCGTGCGTTCTGCGCTTCCGAACGACACCAAGACCTGGTTGAGCACGACGTCGTTTAGCACCCGGTAGCCTGCGGCCCGCAGCCCTTCGGCGAATTGGCCGGCGTATCGGCAGGTCCGTTCGATCAGGTCGGCGAGTCCTGCGCGGCCAAGTTGGCGCAATGCGGCCCAAACCTCGATGCCGCGCGCGCGGCGTGAGAAGTCGGGCGTGTACTGGTACGGGACGCGGTCTTCGTCCTGGGCGAGATACGCGCCGCCAACGGACATCGCTTTGCGCAAGGCGTCCGCGTCGCGCGAGAACACCAGGCCGCTGTCATAGGGGACGTTGAGCCACTTGTGCGCGTCGGTGGCCCAGGAGTCCGCGTCTTCGACGCCGCGGGCTAAATGTGACCGCCCGGGCGCGGCCGCAGCCCACATACCGAAAGCGCCATCGACGTGCACCCAGGCGCCGGACGAGTGAGCGCGCGCGCAGATCTCGAGGATGGGATCGAAAGCCCCGCTGTTCACGTTGCCTGCCTGCACGCACACAATCGTGCGCTCATCGACGACCGGAAAGGCGTCGAGGCGCATCCGTCCTTGTGTGTCGACCGGAACGCGCACAACCCGGTTGCGCCCAAATCCCACCAGCGACAGCGCTTTCTGCGCGCTCGCATGCACTTCATCGCCGACCACCACGGTGAGCGGTGGCGCTCCGAACAATCCCTGTGCTTCAACATCCCAGCCGGCGCGAGCCAACAGACTGTGCCGTGCGGCCGCCAATGCTGAAAAGTTCGCCGCGGTTGCGCAAGTGACAAACCCGCCCGCGCTTTGCATGGGGAGATGGAAAATATCCTTGATCCAGCGCAACGAGACTTTCTCGAGCGCGGCATTGGTGGGCGATGTAACCACCAGACCGGCGTTTTGATCCCACGCCGTGGCCAGCCAATTTGCGGCCACGGTCGCCGGCAGCGCCCCGCCAGTCACGAATCCAAAGAAACGACCCCCGGCCGATGCCATCGTGGCCGGCGAACCAATTTCATCCAGTTCAGCGAGCACCGACTCCGCGCTCGACGTATGCGCTGGAAAGGCTTGATCGAACCGGGCGAGTGCGGCCACCGCCTCCTTCTCGGGTGCTACAGAGCGAGCACTGAGAGTTTCAAGGTAGCGACTTGCTCGCTTCGCCGCGTCGTCGAAGAGGTCGCTCATGCCGGGGGAAGTATAAGCGCCTTGGGCGCGGGAGGGCGCAAATGAGCCCAAAAAAATAGCGGTAAACGGTTTTGAACCGTGGCATGCAACCCAAGCTAACCGGCCCTTATAACCGGTTGATTATAAAGTGATTATTGACATCCAAGGATTGGTTATTGGCGACGGAAAATGTTAATATGTTCGGTCGCAATTTTTGGATCGAGCATGGCCCAAGACAACGTTTACGATTCGAGCAAAATCAAGGTCTTAAAAGGTTTGGACGCCGTCAGAAAGCGCCCCGGCATGTACATCGGGGACACCGACGATGGCAGCGGCCTTCATCACATGGTTTTCGAGGTTGTGGATAACGCCATCGATGAGGCGCTCGCCGGCCATTGCGATCGCGTCGTCGTCACCATCCATGCCGACGAATCCGTGACCGTCTACGACAACGGCCGCGGAATTCCTGTGGATATCCACGCCGAGGAAGGACGCTCTGCGGCGGAGGTCATCATGACCGTGCTGCATGCCGGCGGTAAATTCGATGACACCTCCTACAAGGTATCCGGCGGTTTGCACGGCGTCGGCGTGTCGGTCGTCAATGCGCTGTCGGATTTTCTGGAACTGCTCATTCGCCGCGACGGCAAATTGCATCGTCAGGAATATCGCTTGGGCGAACCGCAGGCGCCGCTCGCGGCCATCGGCGATACCGCCGAGCACGGCACCACGATTCGATTCAAACCGAGCTCGCAGATTTTCACTCACATCTCATTCAACTACGACACGCTCGCCAAGCGGCTGCGCGAGTTGTCGTTTCTGAATTCCGGCGTGCGCATCGAACTCGTCGATGAGCGCGACGAGAAGTCCGAGGTGTTTCAGCACGAGGGCGGTCTCAAAGCGTTCGTCACGCATCTCAACCGCAGCAAGACGCCGGTCCATGATTCGGTGCTGTGGTTTCAGACCCGCGACGGCAGTACGCAAGTGGAAGTTGCGATGCAGTGGAATGACTCGTACCAGGAGAGCATGTATTGCTACACGAACAACATTCCGCAAAAAGACGGCGGCACGCATCTTGCGGGGTATCGCGCGGCATTGACGCGCACGCTGAATAACTACATCGAAAAAGAATTGGCGTCGAAGAAGGAAAAGATTCAGACCACCGGTGACGATTCGCGCGAAGGATTGACCGCGATTCTATCGGTGAAATTACCCGACCCCAAATTTTCTTCGCAGACCAAAGACAAGCTGGTCTCGTCCGAAGTCAAAGGCGTGGTGGAATCCGCCGTTGCCGGCCGCCTCGAGGAATTCTTGTTGGAGCATCCGCAAGAAGCGAAGGCCATCGTCAACAAGATCCTCGAGGCAGCCTATGCGCGCGAGGCTGCGCGCAAGGCGCGCGAGATGACGCGGCGCAAGGGCGCGCTCGATATCGCCGGGCTTCCCGGCAAGCTGGCCGACTGCCAGGAAAAAGATCCGGCACTGTCGGAAATGTTTTTGGTCGAGGGTGATTCCGCCGGCGGCTCCGCGAAGCAGGGCCGCGATCGGCGCACGCAAGCCATCCTGCCGCTCAAGGGCAAGATCCTCAATGTCGAAAAAGCGCGCTTCGATAAAATGCTGGCCTCCGCGGAAGTCGGCACGCTGATCACTGCGCTCGGTTGCGGCATCGGGCGCGATGATTTCAATGTCGATAAATTGCGCTATCACCGCGTGATCTTGATGTCCGATGCCGATGTTGACGGGAGCCACATACGAACTTTGCTGCTGACTTTTTTCTATCGGCAGATGCCCATACTCATCGAGCGCGGCCACATTTATATCGCGCAGCCGCCGCTTTACAAAGTGAAGAAAGGCAAGCAGGAAACTTACGTCAAGGACGATTTCGAGCTCAACGCGTTGCTCTTGAATACCGCCATCGAAAACGCGGCGCTGCACGTCAATGCCGCCGCGCCGCCGCTGTCAGGATTGGGACTCGAAACGCTGATGCGCAAATATGTCGAGGTGGAAGCCATCGTCGCGCGCTGGGCGCGCCGTTACGACGGGCGCTTCCTCGAGCAGCTGCTGTACGTGCCGACGCTCACCACCGAGGCGTTCGATCGCATCGACGCACTGCGTGATTGGTGCCGGAATTTGGAAGCCCGTCTCAATGGTCTGGATGACGTGTCGCGGCAGTACAGCGTCACCGTGCAGACGATGCCGGCCGGTGGCCATCGTATCGACCTGAAGCGCTTCGAACATGGGTTGAGTTCCGCCAAACACATCCCACGCGAGTTTTTCGACTCCGCCGAGTACCTGCGCATCGCGGAGCTCGGACAAACCTTGAGCGATCTGATGGGTCCCGGCGCTTACATACAGCGCGGCGAAGACCGGCAAGAGGTCGCCAGCTTCAAAGTGGCCAAGACCTGGCTGTTCGAACAAGCCAAGAAAGGCCAGAGCATCCAGCGCTACAAGGGCTTGGGCGAGATGAACGCCGATCAGCTTTGGGATACGACCATCAACCCCGACACGCGGCGGCTCTTGCAAGTGCGAATCGAGGATGCGGTGGCGGCCGACGATATATTCACCACGCTCATGGGCGATGCCGTTGAACCACGGCGCGAATTCATCGAGAAAAACGCATTGAACGTGTCGAATTTAGACGTCTAGCACTCCTGATATGGCCGTCCGTTTCTGGACGTTCAAAGATTGCGGTAACATCGGGGCAGAGCCGAAAGGAGAACGAACATGGTCACGCTTGCCAATATCACGCACCGAGACCCGGATATCCTAAGCGGTAGTCTGGTGTTTGTCGGTACCCGTGTTCCAGTCCGCTCGCTTTTCGATTACCTTGAAGGCGGGGAGAGCATTGATGAGTTTCTGCACCAATTTCCATCGGTAAAGCGCGAATTCGCCATAGCAGTGCTCGACGCGGCTTACGAAACTGTTGCGGCAGATGCGAATATTGCTTGACGAGAACTTTCCGGCAGATTTCGCGACATTGCTGATAGGGCATGACACCTCAAACGTGCATAGTCGCGGTTGGGCGGGCATCAAGAACGGCGAGTTACTGCGCCGCGCGCAGTTAAGTTATGCTGACAGTTGCGCAAGCCACACGGTGCGGTGGCACGCAGGGTCTCTCGCTGTATGTGCCAAAACAGAAAATCCATTTTCTGAGAGTAACGATCGATATTCCGATTCCGCCAAGCTGGCGTGATAAAGCGGATCGCCTCCGTAACTTCCAATCGCCTCGCCGTGCTCAGGACCGCTAGTAAAAAGAAGTAATGCTCCGGAGGCAGAGTGCTGCCTATAAACGGAAAACATTCGGCGTTGATCATCGTGCCCAAGATGAAAGAAACTATCCCAAGCGACGAGGCCGCGAAACGTCCGTCCCAGGGAGATCTTGCGCATGTCTCCGACAAGCCACTCGCATCCCGGAAACCGCTCACGACAGAGCGATATCATGGTTTCGGATGTGTCGAGGCCCGTCACGTTGAACCCTTGCCCGATAAAATATTCCGCTACTGGTACGCCGCCTCCACAGCCTAGGTCGAGAATCGAAGCTGCCGCAGGCATATCGGAACAGAATCGGTCAAGCCAGGTCTTTTCGGTCTTAAGCTCGCGCTGCCGGGCAGCATCCCAATGCCGAGCGTGCCGTTCATAGCGGTCAATAACCTGATCCACTAGTTCGGACATAATTACGCATCCTGGACAACATTCTTGCGCCTTGCGGCAATGGTGCGATGCGTCTCCTCCATGTAAAGTGAAAAATACAAAGAAATCAGTGGCCGCAATTTCATTAGTTGTGCCAGTCGACATCAGCACCCACGCGCCGCGGCCATTGCACGCTTAAGGCTCCGCTTCACCCGTCAGCGCGACGAACGTGGCGGCGCCGTCCCTCACGAATCGAAGCAGCAACGGCGCCTGCGGGCTCGGCGCCGCAACGCCGACGATGTCCCGCGGGTCCACCAATTGTTTACTGCCGACATGTGTCACCAGATCACCCACCCTTAAGCCCGCCACGGCGCCGGCACCCGCCGGCCGCAGCTGCGTGACGATGAGTCCGCTCGGCTCGTCGACGGCTTTAATGGCTTTTCGAATCTGCTCCGTGGTGTTGGCCACGCCCAGCTTGAGCGCAGGCACCCACGAGTCCTGGTCGCCGTTGAGCGCGGGGTCCGAGGGAGGATCCGGCAGGCGCCCCACCTTCACTGCAATGGATTCTGATTTGCCCGCTCGCAGCCGGGTCATGCTGACGAGGGCGTCGGGAGGCAATCGCGCCATCACCTTGCCCATGGTCTTGAAGGTGACGTGGTTCGAACCGACGGCGAGCAGCACATCGCCGGGCGTGAAAGCACCCGATCCGGGTCCTGCCGGATCCACGGCGGCGATCAACGTACCCGCCGATGTTTTCATGCCCAGCGCTTTGGCCAGGATGGGCGTCAGCTCCTGCGCCGATATCCCAAGATAACCCCGTTCCACGCGGCCTTTGGTCTCGAGTTGCGTGATCACGGAGGAGACTGTTTCAGCAGGAATGGCGAAGCCCAATCCGACGGAACCGCCGCTCGGAGAAAAAATGGCCGATGTCACGCCTACCACGATGCCCTCCGGCGACATCAAGGGGCCGCCGGAATTGCCGTGATTGATCGCGGCATCCGTTTGCAGGAAGTCGATGTAAGGATCATCTTCCAGCGTACGTCCGCGCGCGGAGATGATGCCGGCGCTCACCGATTGGCCCAATCCGAAAGGATTGCCGATGGCGATGACCGGATCTCCCACCGCGACGGATTGCGAGGTGCCCAAGCGCAGCGCGGGCAGGTTGGCGACATTCACTTTGAGCAGCGCGATGTCGGTGACCGCGTCGGCCCCCAACAGTTTTGCCGGCAGGTCACGGCCGTCCGCCAAACGAACGCGAATTTTGAAGGCACCATTGACGACGTGCCGGTTCGTGACAATGAGCCCATCGGCACGGATGACAAAACCAGACCCCAGTGACCCGGTGGGTCTTTGGTCTTCCCCGATGCCGCCGGTGAGCAAGCGCCGGATGAGATCACCGATGTCGTTGGCATTCGCCGCGGACGCGTGCTCTGCCGCGCGTTGACCCGCGCTGATCTGTTTCTCTTCGACCACGACGGTGACGACGCTGGGCGCAACCCGCCGCACCAGATTCGCGTAGCCGCCTACCTCGCCGCTGCCCTTGGAGGTGAGCGGCAAGAGCAAGGCCAAGATGGATGCGGCGGCAATGCAGCGACTGTTCATTGGTGTGTCCTTCTACAATGCCTCATTATCGCCGTTTCACCAGCTTCGGGGTGCCTTGGCCTTCCGCAACGATGTCTTGTCCGTCGCCAGGAAGGTCTCGAGAACCTTGAGATACTTCTCGGGCTCTTCGTAGGCCGGAAGGTGCCCGCTTTTCTCGAAGAAAGCGATGTGCGCGCCGGGGATGGCGTGCGCCATGCGCCAGGCGGTGAGCGGCGCGACGTTCATGTCATGCCGGCCGGTAATGACCAGGGTTGGGAAGTGAAAATTCGCCAGCGCCGGCGTGAGATCGAGATTCTCGGTGGCTTGCTGGACGGCGCGCCCGACCGCGGGGACGAAGCCGAGATCGCCCATGTGCGAGACATAGGCATCCCGCATCTCGGGCGAGTAGAACATCATCCGCATGTGGTTTACCAAGCCGGCCTGCGCTGCGCGCTCGGGGTCGGCCGCGAGTTTTTTCGCCTCGGCGTCGCCTTGTTCCTCGCGGTCCGGAAAAACCTGGGGCAACAGATGAACCATGGTTGACCAGGAAGGCGCGGCGGAGTCCGAGAGGATGAGCCGGGCGATGTGCTCCGGATGAGCCGCTGCGTAAGCCATGGCGATCATCCCGCCATAGGAGTCGCCTAAGACCGCGATACGGTCGAGGGAGAGCGCGTTACGGATGGCGTCGAGGTCGGCGACCTGCGCATCCATGGTCTGCGGCGCATTGGCCTGCACTTTTTTGGAGGCACCGGTGCCGCGTTGATCGTAAAGCACGACCAGCCGATGCTCGGCGGCGCGCTGCCACAGGTCGTTTTGCATCATGTATGCGTGCGAGAGTCCCGGACCCCCGTTGACCGCGATCAAGGGAATTTCAGCGCCGCGCGACCCGAAGGTCTCGTAGCTCAAGTCCACGTCGGGGGTGTGTACTGAACCCGTGCTGTGCGGCACCTCGGCCCAGAGCAACCTGGGCAGAATCGTCAAGGCGAACAAAAACTTCAGCATACACACCTCGGATGAAAGTGATTCGGTCACGGCGCCGATCGGACGCAAACAAGCCTAAGCGTAAACCAAGCGAGGCTATCCGAGCCGGGCTGATTCGCTCGAAGCGAGCAAGTGATGATCCAGCCGCCGCCATGAACTTTCTCGGTGAGGCGGCATCCAATCGGCATGGCTTGCGAAGCGCTCCTCATCCGCCATCCCCGTTCGCCATGACGCTGCAAGATTGGATTCGAAAGGGCCGCGAACTCGGTGCCAGCGATCTACACATGGAAGCGGACGCCGCGCCCGTGGCCCGCATCAGGGGACAGTTGTCCGCGATCGGGCCGCCCATTGCTGCGGCGCTTGTCGTCGAAGCAGGACGCGAGTTGCTGGGCAGCGAGGGTTGGTCGCAATTCTTGAGCAGAGGCTCCGCGGATCTTTCCCGAACCATGGCGGGAGTCCGCTGCCGCATCAATATTTTTCAAACGCTGCGCGGCGTGGCGCTGGCAGTACGCCTCTTGAGTTCATTTCAAAACAATCTTCGGACCTGCAACCTGCACCCCGACTTGAAGAAGCTGACCGATGCAACCACCGGCTTGATAGTCGTGTCCGGACCCACCGGAAGCGGAAAATCCACGACGCTTGCCGCGCTGGTCGAGGAGATCAATTCATCCGGCGCGCGCCATATCATCGCGGTCGAAAGCCCCATCGAATACGTCTTTACCAATCGCCGATCGTTCATACGCCAGCGAGAAGTTCCGACGCACTCTCCGAGCTACGAGCAAGCCTTGGTCGATGCCTTGCGCGAGAATCCCGACGTGCTCGTCATCGGTGAGATGCGCACGCCCGAAGTCATGCGGCTGACCTTGAACGCCGCGGAAACCGGCCACCTGGTCATTGCGACCATGCATTCGGCGACTTGCGCGGAAGCCATCACGCGCATTTGCATGTCGTTTCCCGCGGAAATCCAGGGCAGCATTCGCGCGCAGCTCGCCGACTGCTTCGTCGGCTTCATCTGCCAGCGGCTCGATTTCTTGAGCGAATTCCGCTTGCGCGTTCCGGTGTGCGAAATTCTGCTGCCCAGCGCCGCCTCCCGGGGAACCATTCGCGGCGGCCAATTCAGCCAGATCGCCAATGTGCTGCAAACCGGCGGCGAGGCCGGCATGTGGAATTTCGACCGCTACCAACGTTGGGTGGCGCAAAAGACGGATTGGGTACCGCCGACCGCGGCGGCGCCGCTGCCTGAAGAGCGCGTCGCGCCCGCGAGGCCCAAAACTCAACGGCGCGACGTGCCGGCCCCGGCTAAGGACGAGTTGCTGGAAATATCCATCGAAGAGAACGCGGATCTCGACGAGCTGGCCAAACGCATTGAGAAAGGCGCCCGTTGAGCACGGGCGGTGCGCGATCGCGCCGGCTCAAGTCTTGGTCGCGACGATTCGCGCCATGCCGCTTGGAGAGGTGTCGCGGCGAATCTCAAGTCCAAATTCCATCAACCTAAGTGAGTCGCGTAGTGAGCCGCCGCCGTGTTCATGACAGGCGAAGTTATTCTTCCAGCTGCAGATCGCGCATCGCCGGGGTCGCGAAGGCCACGCCGCCGTCCACCGTCAAAGTTGATCCGATCACGTAGTCACCGGCGCGCGAGGCCAAAAATATGGCGGCACCCGCCATGTCCTCGGGCGTGCCGACACGTCGCGCCGGGATACGTTTGGCCACTTCGTCCGCGTGATCGCGCGCGTCCCGATTCATGTCGGATTTGAAGGCACCCGGCGCAATCGCGCTGACATAGATGTTGTCCTTGACCAGGCGCGCCGCCATGAGGCGCGTGAGCTGAATCAGGCCGGCTTTGCTGGTGACATAGGAATAGGTCTCGCGGTGCGTGAGATAAATGCCGTCGATCGACGCGATGTTGATCACCTTGGCGGGCCGGGCCGCGGTCGCCGCCTTGCGCAGTGCCGGCGCCAGGGCCTGGGTCAGGAAAAACGGCGTCTTGGCATTGAGATTGAGCACCTTGTCCCAGCCTTCTTCAGGGAATTCGTCGAACGCGCCTCCCCAGGCGGCGCCGGCGTTGTTGACCAGAATGTCCACCTTCGGTTCCAGCGCCATCACGGCGGCCGCCAGCCCTTTGGCCCCGGCAACCGTTGCAACATTCATGGGGATGGATATGCAGGTGCCGCCGCCCGCAGATAACTCCTTGGCGGTCTGGTTGCAGGCATCGGCTTTGCGCGCTGAAATGTAGACCTTCGCGCCTTGCGCAATGAATCCTTCGGCAATCATTTTGCCGATGCCGCGGGATCCGCCGGTTATCAGCGCGACACGTCCCTTGAGCGAGAAGAGGTCCTTGGTGTTCATGGCGGTTCCTGAAAAGCCTTGTGATTATTTGAAAACCGATTCTAGCGCAAGCAATGGCGGCGCCGCCCGAATGACAAGTTACGGCGAACTCGGTCTCGGCCATCTTTCGTGGCACAGGGCCAGGAAACGGGCTCCCGCCTGCGACATGGGTTGATGTTTCAAGCTATAGGCCCCGACCTGGCGATCGATACTGGAGTAGGGCAATCCTTCGACCGGAACCAATTGCGGCGGCACCGCGGTGAGCAGATCCGATACATAGGTGACGCCTTTGCCGTCCGCGACCAACGCCAGCCGCAATTCCATATGACTGACTTCCCACACCGAGCCGAACGCGTCGCGCAGCCGCTCGCCGGTGGCGCGGCGCGCGGAATCATCGAGATACGACGTGACCAGGGGCAGCTCGCGCATGGTGCTCAACGCATCCCGTGCCAGCGCACTGCGAGCCGGGTGATCGCGGGCAATCATCAGGCGGCGCGTTTCGGAAAAACACGGATGCAAGGTGAAGTGTGCCGGCATGTTGTGATGAAACGGACCGAAGCCCAATTCCCAGCGGCCCTCACCGACGCCGTGCACGATTTCGCGGCTGGGCGCGACGACGACCTTGAGCCGGGTGAGCGGGTTGCGCTCACAAAATTCCTTGAGCAGCGCAACGCCGATGCGGGAATTGGCGGCGGGAGAGAGTGCAAGAGACAGCGTCGACAGCGCACCGGATTTGATCTGACTGATGTCGGCCAGGGTCTCGCGTTCCTCGTTCAGCGTGGTTTCCGCGAAACGCAGCAACCGAATGCCGGCTTCGGTGGGCTGCGGCGGATTGCCTCGGCGCAACAGACTGGTGCCCAGCCGGTGCTCCAGATTGGCGATGGTCTGGCTGACTGCCGATTGCGAAAGATCCAGCCGCTCCGCAGCACGGCTGAAGCCGCCCGCTTCGATCACCGCATGAAAGCATCGCAGTTCATGACGTTCGACCTGCATCGGCCAAGGATACACGCGGAATACCCGGACAGGCTCCCGTGCTATCCGCCGCGCTGATAACTCCATCAGTTGCGCTATCTGGCCTTGTGCGTCTTCAAGGCTTTAACTTGTTCCAAAGGAGGTGGGTCATGAACGCAGTGGTGGACATCAAAAAGGGTCTCGAGGGCGTGGTGGTGGACAGCACGTCGATTTCCTTGGTCGACGGCGAGGCCGGGCGCCTGTACTACCGTGGGCACGCGATCGAAAAACTCGTCAAGAGCCCCTTCGCCGCCGCGGCGCACCTGGTGGTCTTCGGCGAGCTCCCGGACACCTCGCAGCTCGAGGAATTCGAAGACTTTTTGTGGGACGCGGGGCGCCTGCCCACAGGACTCGCCGCTGCGCTTGAACACCTGGCGCCACTGGGCGCTCATCCCATGGCGACGCTGCAGGCTCTCATGCCTCTGATGGCGTCGGCGCCGCCGGCGCGAAAAATAGGCCGAAGCGACGACGAACAGGAATCGTTGGTTGTTGCAGCCCGCCTGCCCACCGCGCATGCCATGCTGGCCGCCTTGCGCGCCGGCAGAGCGCCGACTCCCTATCCGGAGACCCGTCGCTACGGCGAGCGCTTTCTGCAGCTGCTGCATAACCGCAGGCCGTCCGAAAAAGATGTCCGTATATTCGAGAGCACGCAAATTCTGCAGATCGATCACAGCTTCAATGCGAGCACCTTCACCGCGCGCGTCGTGACATCCACGTTGGCGCCTCCCGCATCCGCCTTGGCGGCCGCCATGGGTTCGCTCTACGGTCCGCTGCACGGCGCCGCCGATCAGGGGGCGCTCGAGATGGCGGAAGAAGTGGGCGGTCCGGACCGAGCTGCCGGCTTCGTGGCCGAGTGCCTCGCCAAGGGCAGGCTCGTCATGGGCATGGGCCATCGGGAATATCGCGTGGTCGATCCGCGCTCGAAGATCGTCAAGGTGTTGGCCGAAGAAATCGCTTCCAAGCCGCACGAGAAGCATCTGATCGAAACGTTGAAGGCCGTCGATGAGGCATTTGTCGCGCAGACCTCGCACAAGAAACGCTCGCTGCGCGCGAATCTCGAGTTCTACAAAGGGGTGGTGTACTTGGCGTTGGGATTGCCCAAGGAATTCTTCACCGCGACATTCGCGAGCGCGCGCATTTTCGGCTGGTCGGCTCACATCGTGGAACAGCGCAAGGACAACAGGATCGTCAGACCTTCGGCCAATTACATCGGCCCGGCACCATTACCCGATTAATTTAGTTCCTTGCACCGGTTCCGGTAACATCGCGCGCATGCTGTTTTCTCAGACGCTGGCTTCGATCCAGCCGCAAGGCAATGCCTGGAGCGCCGGCGTCGGCGAGGATTGGTCGCAGGGCCGCGCAACTTTCGGCGGCATGGTTGCGGCGCTCGGCAACGAATGCATGCGCCGCTTGGTGCCCGCCGAGCGAAAGCTGCGCGGACTGGAAACGGTTTTTGCGGGCCCCGCGCTGGCCGGAGCCGTGCGTATCGAGGCCGAGGTGCTCCGGGTGGGCAAGGCCGTGACGATCGCCAGCGCGCGCCTATGGAGCGCGGATAAAATCGCGGCCACGCTGACCGGCACCTATGGCATGGCTCGATCCGCGGCATTTTCCCGGCTGCCGGCCGCGCCGCCGGGCGTGCCTGCGGTGCAAGATTTGCCGCAAGGAACCACGGGCGCCGGGGCTCCCGCGTTTGCGCAGCACTTCGATTTACGCTGGGCCGAAGGCGCGTGGCCCTTTAGCGGTTCGAGCTTGAACAAATCGAAGATCTACGTGCGCCATCGGGATTCGGCCGCGCTCACCGAATCCCATGTGATCGCGCTCGTCGATTGCATTCCGTCGGTGATCCTGCAAATGCTGAGCACGCCCGCGCCGTCGAGCTCGCTGACCTGGACACAGCAATTTCTCAAGCACGACTACGGATTTGCCCCCGACGCGTGGTGGCGCATCGATGCCGAGGTCGATTCGGCCGCGGAAGGGTACTCCTGCGAGTCCTGCGTCCTGCTCGATCCCAGCGGCGCCCCCGCGGTGCTCAGCCGACAAATGGTGGCGGTTTAGGCAGGAAATCTATTTGCCGGCGAAGATGCTCTTCGGCAGCTTGACGTGCACGCCGAGATTGGGTTTGTCCACGAGCTGCGTAATCGCGACATTCCCCGCGATGCTCACCAGCTGATAGGCCTGATGGCGCGTGAGCTTCTTGTCCGACACCAAAAAATCCACCATCTCTTGAATGGCTGACTTGGTGGCGACGGCAAGATCAGGATCGGTGGCCATGCTGATGTAGTCGGTGGCGGTTTCGGCGCGCGGCCATTTCAACTTCATGTCCTTGCGCACCGTGAGCTGCAAGCGGCCGCGCAATGAAGTCTCGATGGCGGTTTGATCCACCTCGCCGTCGCCCTGCGCCGCATGGCCGTCGCCGATTTCGAACAGTGCGCCGCGGGCAAACACCGGGATATAAAGGGTACTGCCCACCACCAATTCGCGATTGTCCAAGTTGCCCGCGTGCCGGCCCGGAGGATTGCTGCTCAGGCGGCCCATATCCGGCGCGGGTGCAATGCCGATGCTGCCGTAGAAGGGTTTCAGCGGAATCACGATGCCCGGCAGGAATTCAGCCGTCATCTTTTTACGGTTCAGCGCGATGATCTTGGACGGTACGCCGCTTTCGCAATTCTCCGGCAGGTACCCGCTGCAGCCGTTGTAGCCGTAATCAAGCGGCAGATCGATCGACAGAATCTTTACTTCCAACACGTCGCCGGGTTCCGCGCCTTCGACGTAGACAGGTCCCGTCAGAATATGACCGCCCGGACCCTTGCGCTCGCCGGTCACCTCGGCCACGATGGCTTTGAGCGATGCCTGAATCTTATCGTCGGGTACCCCGGCCTTCGCGAGACCCGCCGGGGTGTTGGTCAGCAGAGTATCGACATCGATGATGTCGCCCGAGTCGATGCGCAGCACCGGCGGCGCGTCCGACCAGTAGTAGCCATACGCCACCGTCGCCGGCGTCGCTTCGAGGCGATGCGTTTTGGGCGGGTGGGCGAAGGCGCCGGCCGCGAGACTCAGCGCAATCGCACTCGAACAGGTAACAGCGATTTTTTTCATGGGATCAATACGCTATCACATCCGAAAGCACTATTATTCGCTTAAGAAAACAACCAGTGCCGTCTCTTGGGGGGAAACATGATCAAGCAACTGCAATGCGCCGCCGCGCTCATGGTGTTTGCAATGGCTTCGGTCTGCGGCGCCGGCACGAAGGTCAGCAGCGATTCGAAATTCACCGCGAAGCCGCTGGATCTGACCATCTACCATCTGGAGGGCCGCCGCTCGGAGCGCATTGTCTGGTTGTGCGAGGAGCTCGGCATTCCCTACAAACTGGAATACAAACGCGGTGATCTGGCCGGCTCGATGAAGGCCATCCATGACGTCAGCCCGTTGATGCCCGTCGCGCCAACGGTGCGCATCGGCGATCAAGTGATGGTCGAGTCCGGCGCGATCATCGAATTGATACTGGCTCGCGAGGGCCACGGCCGCCTCGAGCCGGCCTTTAGCTCACGCGACTATCCGTACTATCTGCAATGGATGCACTTCGCCGAGGGCTCGTTCGCCGCGCGCGTCATCGCGGACTACCGGGTGGCGCTGATCCAAGGTAAACCCAAGACCCCGGCCGGCGGCTACAAACTGGTGGATACCGAAGCGGTGCTCGCTTTCATGGAAGACTTCTTGAGCAAGCACCCGTACTTCGGCGGACGTGCTTTTTCGGCCGCCGACATCATGATGCTGTTTCCGACCAATCTCACCGAGGTATTCAATGTGGCGGATCTTTCCGCCTATCCGCACATCATCGCGTGGCGCAGCAACGTGGAAAGCCGACCGGCATACAAGAAGATGCTGTCCGTCGCACGGCCCGATGGCGTGCCGGGCGTGCCGAAGCCGTTGCCCAACACCTAGGACTGCCGCGCGATCTGCGCAACACCCGCCTCGATGGCTAGCCTGACCTGGTCGTTGAGTTCCCGAGGATCTTTGCCCGCTGAATCGATGGGCTCGCCGATGACCACCCGAATGGTGCCGGCTTTTTTCACGATGCCGCGTCTCACCCAGAAATCGGCGGCGTTATGCGACAGCGGCACCACGCGCCTGTTGGTCTCGATGGCCAGCAGCGCGCCGCTGACGCCGTACTTGCGGCTCTCGCCCGCGACCACGCGTGTGCCCTCGGGAAAAATGATGATCCACAGTCCGTCCGCCAGGCGCGCCCTGCCCTGTTCGATGACTTGATTCACCGCCCGGTGCCCCGCGCCGCGGTCGATCGAGATGGGGCGCAGCAATTTCAAGCCCCAGCCGATCAGGGGTATCCACAGCAACTCGCGCTTCAACACCCAGACTTGCGGCGGGAAGATCAGAAACTGCGCGATGGTTTCCCATGCGGACGTGTGGTTGCTCATCACGATGTGATTGCCGGCGGGAATTCGCTCGCGGCCCTGCACGGTAAACTTGAGCCCGCAGACCTTGTCCAGCACCCAGAATAAGATGCGGGCCCAGGTACGAGCGATGCCAAATTGCGTGCGGTAGGGCGCCCAAAAACATAGAGTCATGAATCCACCGAACAGCAGCGCCGACACCATCATGTACGCGGTGAAAAAAAGCGACCTGATGAGCTGCATGCCCGGGGCGTCAGCCGGGCAATCGCGACAGATCCGCGACGCCGCCGAGCAGGATTTGCACGTCGCGCAGCAGAGCGAGACGGTTGTTGCGCTTGTCCGGGTTCTCGTCCATCACCATGACACGGTCGAAAAAATCATTGACCGGCGCGCGCAGGCCCACCAATGCGTGCAGGCTGTCAGCGTAGCGGCGTTGACTGCTCGCTTCGAGCACCGGGCCGCGCAAGCTCAACAGCGCCTGGTGCAGTCCCCGTTCGGCGTCTTCGGTGAGACGCTCAGGGTCGACGATCATATCGTCCCGCACCTGCGTCTTCTTTAAAATGTTGGCGATGCGCTTATTGATGGCCGCGAGCACGCCCGCATCCGGCAACAGCAAGAATTCCTTGAGAGCCGCCAGGCGCATCACCGCGTCGAGCGGCGAAGGTGGACGATTCGCCAGCACCGCGTCGAGCATTTCAGGGGTGGTGCCGGGTTGTTCGAGCAGCATTCCGCGCAAACGCTCCGCGATGAAATCATAAACCTCGCCGGCCACCGCGGCGCGTTGCACCGGCTGCGCGGCCGCGGCCGCGGCCAGCAGATCAACGAGATCCAAATCCAATCCGGCCTCGAGCAATATTCGCAACACACCCAGGGCGGCGCGCCGCAGGCCAAACGGATCCTTGGCGCCGGTGGGCCGTTGCTCAATGGCGAAGATTCCCACCAGCGTATCGATCTTGTCGGCCAACGCGACCGCTTGACCGATTCTCGTCGCGGGCAACGCATCGCCGGCATATCGCGGCCGGTAATGTTCCTCGATGGCCAGCGACACCTCGCGAGGCAGCCCTTCCGCTTCAGCGTAGTAGCGGCCCATGGTGCCTTGCAGTTCCGGGAATTCGCCCACCATGGCGGTCATCAGATCCGCTTTCGAAAGCTCCGCGGCTTGCCTGACCCAGGATCCCGCTGCGATGCGCCCGCCGATCAACCCAGCCAGCGTCGCGACGCGCGCGGTTTTATCGGCGTAGCTGCCGAGCTTCGCTTGAAAGGTCATGCCGGCGAGTTTCGCGGCATGCTCCTGCAGCGGGATTTTTCTATCCTGCTCCCAAAAGAAGGCAGCGTCGCTCAGGCGCGGCCGCACCACCCGTTCATTGCCTTCGCGCACCTTGGAAGGATCGCGGCTCTCGATATTGCTCACGGTGACGAACCAGCCGGATAACTTTCCGTCGGGGCCCTGCACTGCGAAATAGCGCTGATGATCCTGCACCGTCGCAATGACGACTTCGCGCGGCAGCCCTAAGAACCGTTGCTCGAATTGACCTGCCAGCGGCACCGGCCATTCCACCAGCGCAGTCACCTCGTCCAACAGTGCGTCGTCGATCAGTGCACGGGAGCCCTCTGCGGCCGCCGCCGCCGCAGCGCTCACGCCGGCACGAATCGATTCGCGGCGTTTGGCGAAATCCACGACGACACGGGCCCTAAGCAGCTTGCTCTCATAGCCTTTCGCGGTCTTGAGGGTCATGGGTTTGGGCGCGTGGAAGCGGTGCCCGAAGGTCACGCGCCCCGCCGCCAGTCCCAACACCTCGACCGGCACCACCTCATCGCCATAGAGCAGCACCACCGAATGCACCGGCCTGACGAACTCTGCGCTGTGCGCGCCCCAGCGCATGCGTTTCGCAATCGGCAGCGCGGCGATAGCCTTGGTGAGAATGTCGCCCAGCAGTGCCGTGGTGGCCGCGCCGCGCTCGGTGCCGCGAAATTGCAGCCAGGCGCCTTTATCCGTGGTGAGCTTGGACAGTTCCCCCACCGCGACGCCGCAGCTCTTGGCGAACGCCGTCGCCGCCTGCGTTGGCACGCCCTGCGCATCGAAGGAATTCGCGAGCGGCGGACCCCGCCTCTCCACTTGCCGATCGGGCTGATTCTCGTCCAGTTTCTCGATCCACACGGCCAGCCGCCGAGGCGTTGCGAAGCCATGCACCTTGCCATGCGCCACCCCTAAGCCGTCGATGCCTTGGACGATGCCCTCGGTCAGCGCCTGGGACAACGCCGGCAGCGTGCGCGGCGGAAGTTCCTCCGTGCGCAGTTCGAACAGCAAGTCGCGCGAGCTCATCAGGCGACCCGAGCGTCGGCGTTTTTCAGCAGCGGAAATCCCAGCGCTTCGCGGCTCTCGCGATAGCCCTCGGCGACGCCGCGCGCCAGCGTTCTCACGCGAAGGATGAAACGCTGGCGTTCGGTGACGGAGATGGCATGCCGAGCGTCCAATAAATTGAATGCGTGCGACGCCTTGACCATTTGCTCGTAAGCCGGCAGAACCAATTTGTCCTTCAGCAGCTGTTGGCAGGCAATTTCATTCGCGGCGAATTGCGCCAACAGCACCGGCACGTCGGCCTTTTCGAAGTTGTAGATCGATTGCTCGACTTCGTTCTGGTGAAACACATCTCGGTAGGTGACCGTGCCGAACGGACCGTCCGTCCAAACGATGTCGAATATGCTTTCCTTGCCCTGGATATACATCCCGAGGCGTTCGAGGCCGTACGTGATCTCACCCATCACCGGACGGCAATCCAGGCCGCCGACTTGCTGGAAGTAGGTGAACTGGGAAACTTCCATACCGTTCAGCCAAACCTCCCACCCTAAGCCCCAGGCCCCCAAGGTCGGCGATTCCCAATTGTCTTCGACGAAGCGGATGTCGTGCGTCAGCGGATCAAACCCCAAGTAACGCAGTGAATCGAGATACAACTCCTGAAAGTTGTCGGGGGAAGGCTTGATGCACACCTGTAATTGATAGTAGTGCTGCAGCCGGAAGGGGTTATTGCCGTAGCGTCCGTCGGTGGGCCGCCGCGAGGGCTGCACGTAGGCCGCGCACCACGGTTCAGGACCCACGGCGCGCAGAAATGTCGCCGAATGGAATGTCCCCGCGCCCATTTCCAGGTCGTACGGCTGCAAAACAATGCATCCCTGCTCGGACCAGTACTTCTGCAGGCCAAAAATCAAGTCCTGAAAGGTGCGCGGGGCCAAAGGAGCGTGAGGCATGTAGATATTCGCAGCAGGCAAAGTCAGCGAGTATAACGACGGGCCCCGGCAGTCTGTCTGGAGTTTTCCGGGTGAGGCGTGCACTCAATTGGCTCACAATCTTCGCTGTGACGGCAATCCTGAAAAAAAAGGGGCGCGGAACAGCCGCTGTGCACCAAGTCAGGGCGCTGATTTCTGCCAATCGTTCCATTATGATGCACGACACGCGCGGACCCATGCTAAGTGCTTGATCCGTCTATGCACGCTAATGGCACATTAGCTGCATTGCTCTTTCAGCCCCGGCTGTCCGGGCCACCCATACCACGCTTGCGAGGATGCAAATGACTCCCGCCGATGTTCTGACTTTGATCAAAGAAAAAGATGCGAAATTCGTCGATCTTCGTTTTACTGACACAATTGGCAAGGAGCAGCACGTTACCGTCCCGACTCGGCTGGTCGATGAGGGTTTTTTCAAGGACGGCAAGATGTTCGACGGCTCGTCCATTGCCGGTTGGAAGGGTATCAACGAGTCGGACATGATTTTGATGCCCGATCCGGCCACAGCCGTGATCGATCCTTTCTACGAAGAAACGACGCTCAATCTACGCTGCGACATCATCGAACCGATGACCATGCAAGGTTACGGCCGCGATCCGCGCTCACTGGCCAAGCGCGCTGAAGCGCACTTGAAGGCTTCCGGAATCGCCGACTCGGCGCTGTTCGGACCGGAGAATGAATTCTTCATCTTCGACACCGTGCATTTCAGTTCCAGCATGAACGGCTGCTCGTACGAGGTCGACGGCTACGAAGGCGCTTGGAATTCCGGCAAGACCTACGAGGATGGCAACAAGGGCCATCGTCCCGGTGTGAAGGGCGGCTACTTCCCGGTCCCTCCGGTTGATTCGCAGCAAGACATTCGCACCGCCATGTCGATGGCCTGCGAGGAGATGGGTTTGAAATTCGAGGTGCATCACCACGAAGTGGCCACCGCCGGACAGGGCGAAATCAATGTGGCGGCGAACACGCTGACCAAGAAAGCCGACGAAGTGCAAATCCTGAAATACGCACTGCAGAACGTCGCGCATGGTTATGGGAAAACCCTGACGTTCATGCCGAAACCCATCGTCGGCGACAACGGCAGCGGCATGCACGTGCATCAATCGCTGCAAAAAGACGGCAAGGCGCTGTTTGCGGGTGACAAGTACGGCGGCCTGTCGGACATCGCGCTCTACTACATCGGCGGCATCATCAAACATGCCCGCGCCATCAACGCATTCACCAATGCCAGCACCAACAGCTACAAGCGCTTGGTGCCCGGCTTCGAGGCCCCGGTGAAACTGGCGTACTCTGCGCGAAATCGCTCCGCCTCCATCCGCATTCCCTGGATTTCAAATCCCAAGGGCCGGCGCATCGAAGTGCGATTTCCCGACGCCACGGGCAATCCTTATTTCATGTTTGCCTCCATGCTGCTCGCGGGTCTCGACGGCATTCAGAACAAAATTCATCCCGGCGATCCTGCCGACAAGGATCTGTATGACTTGGAGCCGGAGGAAGACAGGAAAATTCCAACGGTTTGCCACTCGCTCGATATGGCGCTCGATTACCTGGACAAGGATCGTGGGTTCCTGAAGGCCGGCGGCGTGTTCACCGATGATCTCATCGACGCCTACATCGAATTGAAGATGAAGGAAGTGACTCGATTGAGGATGACCACGCATCCGATCGAAATTGAGATGTATTACAGCTTGTAGGCCTTTGGGGTGCCTAGGCCTTAAGGTGACGGCGGTCACGCCGCCGTCACCTCGTTTTGTGGTCGGGAGGCGATAGGTCTATGCTTTGGAGTCATGCACCTTCGGACGTCGTGGTTGGGGTTGAGCCTATTGGCGGCCTTTGCGGTGCAAGCGGCCGTGGTCTACAAATGGGTCGACGCCGACGGCGTAGTCCACTACTCCGATCAGCCGTATCCCGGCGCGGTAAAGATCTATACCTCATCACCTTCAACCGCGGCGGCATCCGCGCCGGGTTCCGCGGCCGGGTCGCGGCAAGCTGCGAAGGGCGCCGCGGCGAGCGGCCCCAGCGAATTTTCCATCGCCTCACCGGTGAACGATCAGACCTTCTTCGGCGACGATGTCATCGCCGTGCGTTTGAATCTCGAGCCCGGGCTCAAGCCCAGTCAGAGCATCAGCTGGCAATTGAACGGCAAGCAGCTGGACTCCCCGCCGGACGCCATCGCGTTTCCTCTGCCGCATTTGGACCGCGGGGCGTACACCCTCGCCGCGACCATCACCGATCACGAAACCAGCGAGTCACAGACCAGCAACAGCGTCACATTCTACGTGCGCCAGCCCTCCGCGCTGGCACCGCAGCACAAGTAACCCGCTGCACATCGCCCGGCGGATATCCAAGTGTCCGCTGAACTCCAGATGGAGACTCTGCGCATCGACGGCACCGAATTGCTCGATGCGATGGTCACCAGCGTTTTTCTGCTGGACCAAGACCTGCACGTCACGTACCTGAACGCCGCGGCGCAAACCCTGCTCGGGCTGGGACCGAATCAAGCACTGGGGCGTTCCATCGCGGAATTGACGCGCGGCGCAGAGAGCTTAGCTTCGATGTTCGACCGCGCGCGCACGGGCGGCGAGGGCGTCGTGCAGCGCGAGCTGGCGTGGCCGGCGCCGGGCGGGGTGGACCGGATACTCGACTGCGCCGTGACGCAGATCCTGCTCGGGCAGCACCGCCTGCAGCTGCTGCTCGAGATCGAGGATATCACCCAGCACCGGCGCCTCACTCGAGAGAACGCGTTGCTGGCGCAGTTGGGCGGGAGCCGCTTGATGGTCCGCCAGCTCGCGCATGAAATCAAAAATCCTCTCGGCGGTTTGCGCGGTGCCGCGCAGTTGCTCGAACGGGAACTGTTGGATCCCGCACTGCGCGAGTACACGCGAGTGATCATCAGTGAGGCGGATCGACTCACCAATCTGCTGGATTCCATGTTGGGTCCGGGACGCCCGCCGTTGAAACAGCTGATCAATGTGCACGAGCTGCTGGAGCGTGTATATCACTTGCTGCGCAGTGAAGCCGCTCCGGGCGTCACCATCGATCGCGACTATGACCCCAGTCTTCCGCCGCTCACGGTGGACCCCAATCACATCATTCAAGCGATGCTCAATCTGGGCCGCAACGCCATCCAGGCGCTCGCAGGAGCTGCGGTTGAATCGCCCCGCCTCATTTTGAGGACTCGCGCGGCCAGCAATGTCAGCGTCGGCGCACACCGCCACCGGCTGGTTGCCTCGATTCAGTTCGAAGACAACGGTCCCGGCGTGCTGAACGAGATTCGCGAAACCATCTTTTATCCGCTCGTGTCGGGACGCGCCGACGGCACCGGACTGGGTTTAGGCATAGCGCAGGATCTGGTCAGCCGTCATGGCGGCTTGATCGAATTCGACAGTGCTCCGGGGAGAACCATATTCGTCATTTCCTTGCCGATGGATTCCGCTTGAACGTCAAGCCTCTGCAAGTTTGGCTGGTCGACGACGACGCCTCCATTCGCTGGGTGCTCGAGAAAGCGCTGAAAGGCAGCGGCATGCAAGCCAAATGCTTCGACCAAGCCGACAACGTTCTAACGGCGCTGCGCGGCGCCGCGCCGGACGTGCTGATGACCGATATACGCATGCCCGGCCGCAGCGGTTTGGACTTGCTCAAGGAAATCCAAGTATCGCGGCCGGGATTGCCGGTGATCGTCATGACGGCTCACTCCGATCTGGATGCGGCGGTGGCGGCGTACCAGGGCGGCGCGTTCGAGTATCTGCCGAAGCCCTTCGACATCGACAAGGCCGTGGACCTCGTGCGCCGCGCCGCACAGCAGGCGACGCTGTCGACCGACGCAGAGGCCACCAGGCGCAGCATCCCGGAACTGTTGGGTCAAGCGGCAGCGATGCAGCAGGTGTTTCGCGCGATCGGCCGGTTGTCCCGCTCCAGCATGACCGTGCTGATCACCGGCGAATCGGGCACGGGCAAGGAACTCGTGGCACGCGCCCTGCATCGGCACAGTCCGCGCGCCGCAAAGGCTTTTGTGGCGCTCAACACGGCCGCCTTCACCGCGGACCTCTTGGAATCGGAGCTGTTTGGCCACGAGAAGGGCGCGTTCACCGGCGCCGATGCGTTGCGCAGGGGCCGCTTCGAACAGGCCGACGGGGGCACGCTGTTCCTCGATGAAATCGGCGACATGTCCCCGGCGCTGCAGACGCGGCTGCTGCGCGTCCTGGCGGAAGGCGAGTTCTATCGCGTCGGCGGGCAGACGCCGGTGAAGGTCGATGTGCGCGTCATCGCCGCGACACACCAAGACCTCGAAATGCGGGTGAAGTCGGCACATTTTCGCGAGGATCTCCTGCATCGGCTCAATGTGATTCGAATCGAGATTCCGCCGCTGCGCGAACGGCGCGAGGATATTCCGGAGTTGTTGCGGCACTACCTGGCGGTTGCCGGGCACGAACTCGGCGTCGAGCCGAAGCTCATGACGGCGACCGCGGAGACCGCGCTCGTGACGTTCGATTGGCCCGGCAATGTGCGCCAGCTGGTGAATGCCTGCCGCCGGCTCACGGTAACCGCGCCGGGACGCGAAGTCCGCGCCGAGGACATTCCTGCCGATCTCGGCGGCGCGGTGGTTGGCCAGACCGCGAATCACGATTGGATGGCGAAGCTCGCGCACTGGGCCGAGCAAGAATTGGACGCCGGCACCAAGCGCCTGCTGGATACGGCGGTGCCGGAAGTGGAACGGATTCTCATCCGCGTGGCGCTGCGCAAGGCCGATGGCCTCAAGCAAGACGCGGCCAAACTGTTGGGCTGGGGCCGCAACACGCTGACGCGCAAGATGAAGGAACTCGGCATGGAAGACGTCAGCTAAGGACGAGATTCGCCGCGCCGCGGTTTATAATTCGCGCATGAGCGAATTTCTCTCGAAAAAACTCGGCTCCGTGCAAGAGTTGCTGCTCGGCATCCCGGCAACGGAGTGGCTGATCGCCGGCGTCATAGGCGCGGTCGTCTGGGCCAGCCTCTGGGTCCTGCGGGATCTCATCGCCTCGCGATACCAGAAGTATTCCAGCGTCAAGAATCCCACGCTGATCCGGCTCATTGCGTATCTGATCGGCAATACCAAGCAGATTCTGTTCTTTGCCGTCGCCCTCGATGTTGCGCGACAAAGCCTGGCGCTCCCCGACCGGGTTCAGCACGCCGCGTCCAACACGGCGATGATCCTGATCTTGATTCAAGTCGGCCTGTGGGCCGGCCGCGCGGTGCGTTTCTATCTGGAAATGAAGGAAGTGGAGCGCGGCGCCGATCGCGTTTTTGCCGGCTCTCTGGATATCGTCAGTTTTGTGTCGCGCATGCTGATCTGGTCATTGCTGATCCTGGTGATGCTCAGCAATATGGGCGTCAATATCACCGCCTTGCTTGCGGGCTTGGGTGTGGGCGGCGTGGCGGTGGCGCTCGCGCTGCAAAATGTCCTGGGCGACTTGTTCGCGTCGCTGTCGATCGCCCTCGACAAGCCCTTTGTGCTCGGCGACAACCTGGTCATCGACACCTACATCGGCAAGGTCGAGCACATCGGCATCAAGACCACCCGCTTGCGCAGCGAGGGCGGCGAACAGATTATTTTGTCGAATGCCGACATCTTGAAGAGCCGCGTGCGCAATTTCGGCCGCCTGTCGCAGCAGCGGATATTGGCAACGATTCGCCTGACCTACGACACCCCGGCCGACAAGCTCAAGGAAATGCCCAAACTCTTGGAAAGCATCGTTCGCGAACACGCGCAGGCGCGCTTCGAGCGCTGTCACTTGAAAACGCTGGGCGAAAGCTGTTTTCAGTTCGAGCTGTCGTACTTCGTGCAGCAGCCCACCGTCAACCCCATGCTGGACCTGCAGCAGGCCGTGAATTTTCGGATCATCGAAGAGCTGCGGCGCCTGGGTGTGGAGTTTGCCTATCCAACCCAGCTCGTCGTCTTCGACAGGCATCGGCCCGCGCTCGAGAAATAAACGATGTTTCACGTCGTGCTGTTCGAGCCCGAGATTCCACCGAATACCGGCAACACCATTCGCTTGTGCGCGAACACCGGCGCGACGCTTCACCTGGTCAAGCCGCTGGGCTTTCGGCTCGACGATAAAAGTCTGCAGCGCTCCGGACTCGATTATCACGACCTGGCGGAAGTGAAAGTGCATGCGAATCTCGAAGCTTGCCTGGGTCAGCTTGACGGCTCGCGGCTGTTCGCCGTGGAGACCGGCGGGCGGCATCGCTACAGCGATGTGCGCTACCGGGCGGGCGACGCGTTTCTGTTTGGACCGGAAACCCGGGGCCTGCCGCCGGCGGCGTTGCAGCAGGCGGGCCCGGATCATTCCCTGTTCATTCCGATGCGTGCGCAGAGCCGCAGCATCAATTTGTCCAACGCCGTGGCGCTGGTGGTGTTCGAGGCCTGGCGTCAGGTCGGCTTTGAACGCGGGCTTTGAGAAAACCTCCTGCGGTAGTCCGCCGGGCTCACGCCGACCTTTCTGCGAAAATGATGCCGCAATGTCGTCGGCGAGCCGAGACCGCAGCGCTCGGCAATGTGATCGATGGGCAGCGTCGTGCTCTCGAGCAATTCGCGCGCTCGATCCACGCGCTCCCGGGTGATCCAATCCGCCGGACTCTGTCCCGTGGTTGCGCGGAAACGGCGCATGAAGGTGCGCTCGCTCATGGCGGCTAGCCGCGCCAGTTCGCCGATCCGCAATGGCTCGCCCAAGCGGCGCCTGATTTTGTCGAGCAGCGCGGACAGAGGCTGGCGATCGCTCGAGCTTCGATCGCGATGGTCGACCGGCCGTTCCAGGAATTGCGCCTGCCCACCGTCCCGATGAGGTGGAATGACCAACCTGCGCGCCACGTGATTGGCGACCGCGGGACCAAAGTCTCGGCGCACCAGGTGCAGGCACAGATCGAGGCCCGCGGCGCTGCCGGCTGAGGTCAGAACGCTGCCCTCGTCGACATACAGCACGTTCGGGTCCACGTGAACTTTAGGATGGCGCCGCCGCAGCTCCTCCGTGTAGCGCCAATGGGTAGTCGCCCGCTTGCCATCGAGCAACCCGGTGGCGGCGAGAACGAATGCGCCGGAGCAGATGGAGAGCAAGCGGGCACCGCGCGCGTGAGCTTCACGCAGCGCATCGAGCACCGCCGGCGGCACGGGGACATCCACGCCCTCCCATCCGGTGATCACGATCGTGCCTGCCGCGAGCAGCCTATCCAACCCGCCCGTGGCCTGCATGCGCATGCCGTACTGACCTCTGACGCTACGGCCTTTCGCCGAGCAGGTCTCGAAGCGATACCAGTCCGGCCCCAACTCCGGTCTCGACAGCCCGAAGACTTCAGCGGCGCAGGAAAACTCGAAGGCGCACAGACCGTCATAGACCAGGGCCGCGACCAAGGGATTGGAGGCTTTCCGGCCGATCTTCAACTTTGGCATGATTTGATCCATCGATGGCGATTTGGCCAATTGTGCGCCCACCGACCGGCGGCCACAATTGCCTACGACCGCAACCGCCCGCCGCCGCCCACTCGCCAGGAGAATTGCCGTGCCGAATGCCGTGACACAAATAGCCGCCGCCCCGCCTGCAACGGCAGCGGCGCATTTTGAATCTCTATTCACCTTCGAAACGGATTGCTGGGACACGCGCGAGGCGATGCATGGCGGCGCGCCGGGATTTGTTCTGCTCGACGTCCGCAGCCCTGCACTGTTCGACAAGGGTCATGTTCCCGGAGCGGTCAACCTGCCGCACGGCAAGATCATTGCTTCGCGGATGAGCGAGTACTCGATATCGACGCTGTTCGTGACCTACTGCTCGGGACCCCACTGCAACGGCGCCGCCCGAGCGGCCGCGAGGCTCGCGCGACTGGGCTTCCCGGTCAAGCTGATGGCCGGCGGAATCACCGGCTGGGCGGACGAAGGCTTCGAGTTAGAGCGAAGCTGAACGCGCTTCAGGAGAATCTTGTCGTCTTCGGGATAGCATGGCCGGACCCAAGCGCAAGCGGTCCGGCCATGCATTGCCGTCTCAATTCGCGGCGGTTTTTACCGCGGTCTTATCCGCGGCTTTCTGCGCCTGTATCCAGCTGTTGGTGCGTGCGTCCAGCAGATCGAGCGGCAGCACGCCGCCGTTCAGCATCTCATCGTGAAAACTGCGGATGTCGAACTTCGAACCCAATTGCCGCTGCGCGCGGGTGCGCAGCTCGCGAAACTTGAGCTGGCCGAGCTTGTACGAAAGCGCCTGAGCAGGCCAGGCAATGTAGCGATCCGTTTCCGATTGGATGGTGGGTTCATCGACCGGCTGATATTTGCGGAAGAATTCGACCACCTGATCGCGGCTCCAGCCTTGCGCGTGAAGGCCGGTGTCCACCACCAGCCGCACCGCGCGGAATAGCTCGCTGCTGAGCCTGCCGTAGTCGCTGACCGGATCTTGATAGAATCCGACTTCCTTGCCGAGCTGCTCGGAATACAACGCCCATCCTTCGACGTACCCGGAGTTGCCCGCATGCTGGCGAAACTTCGGCAGGCCCGTCATTTGCTGCGCCACCGACAATTGCATGTGATGTCCGGGGATGCCTTCATGGTAGGCGGTGGCCTCATCACCGACGAGCCAGCGATGCTCGAAGTTGGAGGTGGCGACGCTCACGCGACCCGGGCGTTTACCGTCGGGAGTGCCGGTTTGGTAATGCGTCGCGGACGCTGCCTGGAAAGGCGGAATCGCCTCGACGGTGACCGGCGAGCCGGGAATGTAGCCAACAAATTCGGTTAGTTTCGGCTGCATTTGCGCAATGTATTTGCGGAAGTCCTCCAGAATCTGTTCGGAGGATGTGGGAATGTACTTGGAATTGGCTTTCAATGAATCGCGGAACGATGCCACATCCGCGAAGCCCTGTGACTTGGCGATGAGCAGCATCTCGCCTTGGATGCGTTCGATCTCGTGCAAACCGATCGCATGGATCTTTTCGGGGCTCAAGGTACTGATCGTGGTGCGGCTGCGAATGTCGTTCAAATAGCGCTCTTTGCCGCCCGGCAGCGATGTGACGCTCAGGGTTGAGCGGCCTTGGGGCGCGTATTCCGCCGCAACGAAGGCCGCAAAGCCTTTGTACGCGGGAATGACCTCACTGTTGACGGCGGCGGTAATCAACTGGGTCAGACGCTGTTGATCTTCCGACGAGATGCCGGCGGGAAATTTCTTGGTCGGCAACAAAAACGGGTTCGCGGCGATGACTCCCTCGCACTGCGCCGGTACCTTCTCGAGCAGGAATCGCACCGGCATGAGCTTGTCCTTCATTCCCGCACGCAGCACATCCTCGGTTTGCAGGAACACGCGCGGAATCTGGTGAAGGCGGGCGATGTAGTCCTCGTAGTGCTTGACCGAATCCAGCGGCACCGAGAGCGGCATGTCCGCCAGACGTGTCTGCGGGCCCTCCATATGATTCACCGGCATCTCGTATTCTTTGAACTTGAAATTCTCGATTCGTTGCTCGAGCGCCCGCTGCATGACCTCATGGGACAGATGGTCCTGTTCCGGAAAGCCCGCCGTCGATATTGCCTCCAAACGGGCCACAAAGTCTTCGTCCAGGGCATGCTGCAGCTGGAATCCGGCCGGAGAGTAGTCATCGAGCTGATCGTTGTATCGATAGTCGCCGACCGCCGTTGCGCGTTCCGGATGCCGCTTGAGATCCGATTGGTATTGCTCCTCGAAGAGCGCGTTCTGGGCGGCAATCCTCGAGGCGACCGGCTGCGGCGCCTTGGCGGCGGCACTGAGGGAACATATGACCGAAAGAGCGAAAATTGTGCTGTTGCGCATGGTTTGAAAGGTTAGCACGGCGATGGTTACTTCGCGGAAGCAGGGAAAACCGGCAATTTATCGATATCACGCGCATCGTGCTGGATGATCACGGTGGCGTGAAGATTGGTAGCCAGCTGTTTGAAGCGATCCAACGATGCCAACGTATCGGCGCGGTTCGTGTTGAACGTCGGCACGCCGTTGCTATCGTAATTTTCACGGAAGTGCGCCAAGTCGCCGCTGATCAGCACATTGCCTTTGTCTTTGAGCTTGACCAGGAGGCTGTGATGACCGGGCGTATGCCCCGGCGTGTTCAACATGACCACGCTGCCGTCGCCGAACACATCCTTGTCTCCGGACACCGGCTCGACTTTGCCTCCGCCGCTGATCCAATGGGCGAAATTTGCAGGATTGATCGCCGGATTGGACTTGGTGTCATTTTTGACGTCATTCAGCGCGTCCCAATCACCCTTGCCGATCAGCAATGTCGCCTGCGGAAACGATGCGACCTGGCCGATGTGATCGCCGTGGTAGTGGCTGACGCCCACGAAGTTGATTTGCTCGGGTTTCAAGTGCAGTTGCGCCAGTTGTTCTACCAGGCTGCTTTTCGGCGCGGTGGGCGCAGGCGTCGTGCCCGTGGCCGCCGGATTGCCGGTGTCCCAAACGAGATAATCGTTGCCATGCTTCACGAGGTAGCAGCTGAAGGTAAGCTGAATACTCAGTCCCTTGAACGCGGCAACGTCCGAGAAGCGGCTGACATCGGCGAGCGTGGTGCTCTTGCCGCAATCGAAACGCGTCAAAGAAAGCTCGGCCGCCGCTTCTGCCGGCGGCGTTTGTGCCGGCGTTGCTTTTGCCGGCTCCGCCTTGGCTGGCGCTGCATGTGCCGAGGGCGCGATCGCCGCGCTAGCCAAGCTCGCCAGCAATACTGCGCCAATCCTAAATTCGATGCGATTCATATGCGCTCCCAATTGTTCGATGAAATGGCTAAATTAAAATCCCAAATGGACCCGGCAAATCTGTAAAGCGATCCGAGATTTATTCGGACTCCGAACGCACTTCCCGCCCCATCAGTGCTTGCACCGCGGACCCCACCGGCTTGCTCTCGTACATGATCCCGTATATTTCGCGGCAAATCGGCATGTCGACGCCCAATCGCTGCGCCACATGGTGCACGGCGCGCGCCGCCGATACGCCCTCGACCACCTGATGAATGGCTGTTTGCGCCTGAGCGGGCGATTCGCCGCGGCCCAGCGCCATGCCGAAACGGCGGTTGCGCGATTGATCATCGGTGCATGTCAGGACCAAGTCTCCAAGCCCGGCGAGTCCCATGAAAGTTTCGCGCTGCGCGCCGAGCTTGACTCCCAATCGCATCATTTCGGCGAGACCGCGCGCAATCAGCGCCACACGGGTATTGGCGCCGTATCCCATGCCGTCGGCAATGCCGGAGCCGATGGCAATGACATTCTTCACCGCACCGCCGACCTCCACACCCATGATGTCGGTTTGGGTGTAAGCGCGGAAATTGGGTCCCGATAGGCTCAATGCGAGTTCCTTGGCGAAGTGCTCATCGCGAGACGCAACGGTCATCGCGGTCGGTAAACCGGCGCCGACTTCTTTGGCAAAGGTCGGGCCGGACAATACGGCTCCGGGCGTGGCCCCCAAAACTTCCCGCACCACCTGGTGCGGCAACAACCCGCTGTCGATCTCGAACCCCTTGGTCGCCCAGGCAATCCGCGTGTGAGGGGACAAGTGCGGCCGAATCCCTTCAAGGGTTGCGCGAAATGCGTGCGAAGGCACGGCGATCAGTGCGTCGCGGGCCCCCTTGAGCGCCTGAGCCAGATCGGCCGCTACCTGCAGTGATTCCGGGAACGGGGCATCCGGCAGATAGCGCACATTGCGGCGCGCGCTGCGCATCGCATCGAGCTGCGCGGCGTCGCGGCTCCACAATTGGGTAAGGTGTCCTTCCCGTGCCAACAGAATGGCGAGTGCCGTGCCCCAGGAGCCGGCGCCGATGACCGTCATCGGTTCCGCACGCCGGTCCATAAGAACCTCTAGTTCACCAGATTCGGCTGCTGCGGAGCTTGCTGCGCCTGGGCGAACAACGCGTCGAAATTCACCAGCGGCAGCAGAAAATTCGGGAAGCCGCCCTTGACGATCAAATCCGAGATCACTTCCCGTGCATAGGGAAACAGCACACTTGGGCAGAAGCTGCCGATCAAGCGTTTCAAATCCTCGCCGCCGGCGCCGGTGATGGAAAACACACCGGCTTGCTTGACCTCCACCAGGTACAGGGTCGCGTCGCCCTGCTTCGCCTCGACGGTGACGGTCAGCAATACTTCGCGCGCATCGGGCGAGAGTTCTTCCGCCGAAGTATTCATGTTCAACTGAAACTTCGGTTCCCAAGCTTGGTTGGTGGGCAAGCGCGGACCATTCGGCGACTCGTAGGAACAATCCTTCAAGTAAACGGTCTGTAAAGTCACTTGTGGGCCTAAATTGGCCCCGGATTCCGCCGTACTAACCTCGTTCATCCTGCTGCCCCCTGAATTAACCGATCCAGCTCTCCACTGCGATCCAGTGCGAAAAGGTCGTCACACCCACCGACATGCTTGTCACCGATAAAGATCTGCGGAACCGTATTGCGGTTGCTGCGCGCAGTCATTTCCTCGCGAAATTTCGCGTCGTCGTCAACATTGATTTCGTCGAAAACCACCTGTTTCTGAGTCAGCAGGCTCTTGGCCCGCTCGCAGTACGGACACCAGTCCGACACGTAAAGAGTCACGGCCGGCTGCGTCATTTCGAACTACTCTTACCCCCGGCCGTTTTCGTCAGCGGCAAGTTGTCCTTCACCCAGGCATTGAGCCCGCCTTGAAGATTGAACACCTTGGTGAAGCCGAGTTTGACGAGCGCGCGCGCCGCGGAGGCGCCGTTGCTGCCGCTGTCACAATACGTAATGACGTTCTTATCACGCCACTTCTTCAACGATTCGGCTTGCGATTCGAGCGTCGCGGCCGGCACATTGCGCGCATCGACGATGTGCCCGGCATCGAACAACTCCTTGCTGCGAAGATCGATGACGAGGGCGCCCTGATTCATGAGCCTCACGGCCTGCGCGGCGCTCAATGCCGCAAATGCCTGGACGCGCGCAAGAAGCTCGTAAACCACCACGACAATGGCGGCCAGCACCGCGGCGCCTACGAGGTATGGATGATGGCCAATGAACTCTAACAATCGCTGCATGCGGCTCGCACAATGGGGTTTTTGGGCGCGCAAGTATAGCAGCGGGCACAAGGCTTGTATGCTTGGCGAAAGGATGAATACCCGGCTATGAATCGACGCCATCAATGGCTGCGCGCGACCGCGGTCCTGGCCTTCGCGCTGTGCGCGAGCGCTCAGGGCGCCGTCACCGAACCGGCGGATTCGGCGCAGGCGAAAGCCAAGCTTGCGGCCGTGCGCGCGCGAATCAGCGAACTTACCAATCGAATGGGATCGCAGCTCGCGCAACGCGATTCCTTGAGCGCGCGCGTGCGCGAGACGGAACTGGTCATTGCCGCGAAGCGTCAACGCGTGGAAGAGATGCACACCGCGGAAGAGGCCGCGGAGCGGCGCCGCTCGGAATTGCGCGCTGAACAAACGCGCAACCAAAACGCGCTGCAATCGGAACGAACGTCGCTCGCGAGCCAGGCGCAGGCGGCGTACATGATCGGCCGTCAGGAGGAATTGAAGCTGCTCTTGAACCAAAGCAATCCTGCGACCCTCGGGCGAACGCTCGCCTACCACGGCTACTTCGCCGAACAGCGCAGCCGGAAGATCAGGTCCATTCAGGACGACGAAAGCAGATTGCAGCAATTGGTCGCGGAAATTGAGCGGCAAACGCGGGAATTGCAGACGCTGGAGGATGAGGCGGCCAAGGAGATTGCCGGACTGCAGCACGCGCGCGCGGAACGCAGCGTCGCTGTCGCGGCGCTGACGAAAAAACTGGCGAGCGGCAATCAGGAACTTGGGAGTTTGAGGCGCGAGGAACAGGCGGTCGAATCGCTGGTCGCGGATCTGACCCGCATGCTGCAAGACTTTCCGGTCGATCCCTCGCAGAGCTTCGATCACATGCGCGGCAAACTGCCGTGGCCGGTACTCGGCCGCCTGGGCACGCGCTACCAAGCGCCGCGCGACAATTCGGCCGGCGGAGTGCGTTGGAATGGCGTGATGATCGATACGACGCGCGGAGCGAAGGTACGGGCTCCTTTCTTCGGCCGCGTGGTCTATGCGGATTGGCTTCAGGGCTTGGGTTTATTGATGATCATCGGCCACAGCGGCGGGTACATGACCCTGTATGGTCACGCCGAAGTGCTCTATAAATCCGTGGGAGACAGGGTCGCGCCGGGAGACGTGATCGCCGCCTTGAGCGACACCGAGGGCGCCAATCCGCAGCTTTACTTCGAAATACGTGAAGGACGTAAGACCGTCGATCCCAAAGCCTGGCTGAAAACCAACCCTTAGGACGCGACGAGCGCCGATTTGACACTGTTCCTCGCGGCTGGCGGTGAATCGCCTGCGCACGTATGCTTCCGCTTCTGATGAGCAAGAAATCCGGAAACGCCTTACTGCTGGCCGTCGGCATCGCCATTGGCCTCTCGTTTGGGCTGGCGCACGGCGTCCTGGCGGAGAAACCGGCCGCTCTCGGCAGTGATCTGCCCTGGCAGGACGCCCGCATGCTGGCCGCTGTGCTGGAGCGGGTAAAGCATGATTATGTGAATCCTGTGGACGACCATCAATTGCTGCAAGCGGCGATTCGCGGGATGGTGGCATCGCTCGATCCGTATTCCGCATATCTGGATGGAGACGAATACGACGAGGTGAAGATCAGCAGTTCGGGCCGCTATTCGGGCGTCGGCATCGAGTTGTCGATCGAAGACGAACAGGTTGTCGTCATTGCGCCGTTCGACGGTTCGCCCGCGGCGCTGGCGGGCATTCGCTCCGGCGACGTCATTGTGACGATCGACGGAATCCCCGTGAATTCCAACACTTTGGCGGATACCATCGGCCGCATGCGCGGCGCCGAAGGGACATCGGTCAAGATTGGCATCATGCGCGAGGGCCATCCGGAGCCGATGCTGTTCACGCTGAAACGTTCGCGCGTTGAGCTGCACAGCGTCAGGGCAGAAATGCTCGAGTCCGGCTACGGCTATGTGCGAATTTCTCAGTTCAGCGAAACCACCGGCGATGACTTGAACGCGGCACTGAAGAATCTGCGCAAACACAACGGCGCGCCGCTCAAAGGGCTCGTGCTCGATATGCGCGACAACCCGGGCGGAGTGCTCGAAGCGGCGGTGTCGGTCGCCGATACCTTCCTCGACAGCGGCGTCATCGTGACCGCCAAGGGGAGAACGCCCGACTCCAAATTTGAAATGAGTGCGACCCCGGGGGACGCGTTGAATGGGGCGCCCATCGTGGTGCTGGTCAATGGCGGTTCGGCGTCGGCGGCGGAGATCGTCGCCGGCGCACTGAAGGATCAGCACCGCGCGAAACTCATGGGGCGCACGACATTTGGCAAGGGCTCGGTGCAGACGATCATTCCGCTGTCCGACGATCGCGCCGTCAAGCTGACCACCTCGCTCTATTACACACCATCCGGCGTGTCCATCAATCACCGCGGCATTGCGCCCGACATCGAGTTGGAGCGCGATCCTAAACCGCCGGCGATTCCACCGCCTGCGGATGCGCCGTTGCTACAGCGCGATCCGGACGTCAGGCGTGCGCTGGATGAATTGAAAGCATCGCACACGAGCCGCCCGGGTGCGGTGACGACCGCGGCGCAGCTCGAGTGATGCGCAGCACGCGGTCCATCGAGATACTGTGTTTGGCACTCGCTGCGTTGGTGCTCATTTGGTCCGGAGCGCTGGCGGCTCAGATGTGGCCGGTGATTGGGCTGCTGACGGCATTCGGGCTTGCCATCGTTGGATTTCGCGGCCGCCGCTTCCTGCCGGGGCACAGCCGCACCAAGCTGCTGATCGAATCCTGGTCGATGGTGATATTCATCACCTGCGTACTGTGGTTTACGGGCAAGGGCGGCAGCCCGCTGTTCAATCTGTACTTGTTGCCCATTATCTTGAGCGCGCTGACCCTGGGCCGCGTGGTAACGCTGCTGCAGGTGGCGGTGATCGCGATTTGCCACCTGCTGCTGGCGATGACAACGCCCGGCCTGGATGTGGTCTCGCTGCTCTATGCCAGCCAAGTGGTCGGGCAGGTGGCGCCGTTTCTGCTGGTGGCCTATTTGACCACGACCTTGTCGGCGGACATCACGGAGGCTCGCGAGCGCATCGAGAATCTGGCGCAGACCGATTCGTTGACCGGCCTTTACAACGTACGCATGTTCAACGAACTGTGGCAACGAGAGCACAACACGTGCGAGCGCAACCGCGGCGTGTATGCGCTGCTGATGATCGATATGGACAAGCTCAAGGAGATCAACGATGCCTTCGGCCATGAGGCCGGGAACAGCGCCATCACGCTGGTGGCGCAGTGCATGCAAAGAAGCATTCGCAATACCGACCATGCTGCCCGATTCAGCGGCGACGATTTCGCGGTGCTGCTGCCGGGCGCTTCGCCCGAAGTCGCCGAGGCCGTGATCAAGCGTCTACGGCACAACGTCTATAAAACGACGCTGGATCTGCGCTCGCGCATGATTCGCTGCAGCGTCAGCATCGGCATGGTCAGTTACCCCAGGGACTCGAAGGATATGCGCGAGCTGCGCAGCCTTGCCGATGACCGGATGTATCGCGATAAAGAGCTGCGGCGCAACCCCGGCGCGGAAGCAAATGCTTGAATTTCTGGGAGCAAATGCCTGAATGTGCTGGACTTTTATGAAAATATGGGCAAAGTTAGGGCTGCATCACGCCGGGGCGTGATTAACATATGGTCAGCTAGTCATTCTTTCTTCAGGTCGAGAGAGGGTTAATGCGGTCAATCAATCGAACGTCGCCACCGGCAGCAGGGCGGCTTCCCATCCGTGCATTAGCCAGTCTTTTCCTGGGTTTTCTGGCACTTCAGGCGACCGCCAAGAACACCGGCGAGCCGAGGCTGAAGTCCGGTTCCGTGCTCATCGTCGACCAAAGCGACTCCTCCGTGCTGTATTCCCGCAATTCGGACGTTGCTGCGCCCATCGCCTCCATCACCAAGTTGATGACCGCCCTGGTGGTTTTGGACGCGCAGCAACCGTTGGATGAACCCATCCAAATCACCGCAGCCGACCGCGATTTCCGGAAATCCTCCTTTTCGCGCCTCACCGTCGGCACCACGTTGACGCGGGGCGACCTGATGCATCTCGCCCTGATGTCCTCCGAGAATCGTGCTGCGTACACCTTGGGGAACAACTACCCCGGCGGCATGCCCGCCATGGTGGCTGCGATGAACGCGAAGGCCAAGGCTTTGGGCATGACGAGCGCGCACTTCGTCGATCCCACCGGACTGTCGAGCCAGAACGTGGCAAGCCCCGATGACTTATCCAAGCTGGTGATTGCGGCATCGAAAAATAGCACCATCCGCGAGTATTCGACCGATAGGAATTATGCGGTGCGCGTGCACAAGCGCTTGGTGGAGTTTCGCAATACCGATAATTTGGTGGCGAATCCGCGGTGGAACATCATCGTGCAAAAGACCGGCTATATCGCTGAGGCCGGCAAGTGCTTGGTGATGGCGGCCGTCATCGAAGGACGGTCCGTGGTGATCGTGCTGCTGGACTCTTTCGGCAAGTACACCCGGGTTGCCGATGCCCAGAGGGTCAAGACGTGGATGGAAAGCTCCTCCCACCGTCACTTCCAGGCCGAGATCCGCTAGAACCTTAAGTAGATCGCATTTCAACCCCGAAACTGGCCATCACCCGTTCAATGGGTGACAACAGCCAGTATCATCCAAACTACGCCACACCGGCGGCCGGAGACGGGTATGCGATTACCACTGATTTTCATGGCATGTTCGGCGTGGTTTTTAGCCGCTTCGGCGTGGCCTGCTGACCGAACCCTGTCAGTCACGATTTATGCCGATGATCTGGCGTTGGTTCAGGACCGGCGCGACATCGACGTCAAGGAAGGCCGCCAGCGCATCGAATTTCAGGAGGTTTCCGGGCAGATTCGCCCGGAAACCGTGTCGCTGGCCGCCGCCGATATCAGCATCATTGAGCAGAATTTCGACTTCGATCTGCTCACGCCCGCCAAATTGATGGAAAAGGCCGTGGGCCAAGAAATCACCATTGTTCGCGTCAATCCCGCCACCGGAGCGGAAACCCGCGAGCAAGCGCAGGTGCTTGCCACCAATGGCGGCGTGGTCTTGAAGATCGGCCAGCGCATCGAAGTGCTGCGCGACGACGGCTTGCCGGTGCGCGTGATCTTCAGCAAGGTACCCGACAACCTTCGAGCGCGGCCTACCCTGTCGGTGAGCATCATCGGCGCGCACGCCGGAACGCGGCGCGCGACCTTGAGCTATCTCACGCCCGGACTCGGCTGGAAGGCGGACTATGTCGCGCTCTACAACGAGAGCGACGCCAAAATCGACGTGCAAGGTTGGGTGACGCTGACGAATTCCAGCGGCACCACCTATGACAATGCGCAAACGCTGCTGGTCGCCGGTTCGCCGAGTCAGGTGGACGGCGCGGCCAACAATTACCGGCCGTCCCCTCGCCGATCGACTTTGCAGGTGCCGGGTACGGAGAGCGGCAACCGCGAGCGATTGGGCGATTACTACCTGTACCCGCTCGCCGAACGGACCACCATCGCGAATTTGCAGACCAAGCAGGTCAGCTTCCTCGATGTCCATGGCGTACCTGCGGAGCACGGCTATGAATTCCGCAACCGCTGGCTGGGAACCGCCGAGACGCCGGTGAGCGCCAAGAGCATCTACAGCTTCTCGACGAGCGCGCATGCCGGACTCGGCGATCAATTGCCGGCCGGGATCTTGCGTTTCTACATGCGCGACAAACGCGGCGATCCGCAGTTTATCGGCGAAAGCCGCATCGATCACACGCCGATGGGCTCGACGTTGTCGCTGACTACCGGGGATGCCTTTGACGTCAAAGTGCATGCCGTCGTCGAAAAGCGTACTCGCATCGCGACCTTCGATTGGCAAACCGATATGCGCTACGAGCTGACCAACGCGCTGCCGCGCAGTGTCGTCGTGAAACTGCGCCAGGAAGGCCTGTGGGGCGATTCGAGCATCAAGGCCGAGAGTCAGAAGAGCACGAGGTCCAGTGCCGAGGTAGCCGAGTGGGCCGTGACGGTGCCTGCGAACGGCAAGGCAACTCTCACGGCCAGCTTCGAAACGCGGTACTAACACCATGCGCGCAACGCCGCGTGCCTGCGCGATGCTGGGTTTGGCGATCGGCGCCGCGCCGCAGCCCGGGTCTGTCCTCGCCGCCGAGATCTTGGCGGAGCCGCCCTCGGATCTCATCGTCACCGTGTATCGCGCGCCGTATCGGAATGGTGGATCAATTGACCTCGATGACCTGCAGGGCTTTGCGCTGGTCAGCGAAACGCGCATCGTGCACCTACCCGCGGGCAGAAGCCGCCTGCGCTTCGAGGGCGTCGCCGACGGCATCGAACCGGCCAGCGCCATCATCACGGGCTTTCCGGGTGGAGTCATCGAGAAGAATCGCGATGCGCGATTGCTGAGCCCGGCGGCGCTGATTGCCTCCACTCTGGGAAAGCCGGTGGAATTGCTGCGCACGATCCGCAAGACCGGCAAGACCGAACGCTTGACCGGCACGCTGCTATCCGATGCGGGTGGAGGCGTGGTATTCAAAACGTCGCAGGGCATCGAGGCGTTGCGCTGTTCGGGCTTGCCGGAAACCTTTAGTTTCGAGCCGGTCTCCGGCTTGTCCGCGCGCCCCACGCTGTCGGTCGAAGTGCGCAGTCCGCGCGCTGAAACCAAACAGGTGACGCTGTCCTATTTATCGCGCGGATTCGATTGGGCCGCCGACTACACGGTGACTCTGTCGGACGACGGCAAGAGCTTTGAACTCGGGGCCTGGGTCACGCTGGCCAACTCCAATGGCGTGGGATTTCCGTCCGCGCACACGCAAGTGGTCGCGGGAACGGTGAATCGCGCGAATGGCGAGGAAGAGGTTGAACCGATCGACATCGGCGGACCGATTCTGGCGCGATGCTGGCCGCGCGGCTCGACCAGCGATGTGTCCGAAATCCGAATGTTCAAGCTGGCGCACGACGATCTCAAGGCAAATGCGCCGATGCCGATGGCGATGCGGGTAGGTTCCCTGCAGGAAGTCGTCGTCACCGGCGCCAAGAAAGTGCAGCAAGAACAGCTGGGCGATTTGAAGCTGTATCGCGTGCCCGAGCGCACGACGCTGGCCAGCCGCCAATCCAAGCAAGTGCGCTTGATGGATCGCTCCAGCATCCCGGTCTACACCGTGTATGGCGCGGAAGTGGACGTGGAGGAGGATGACGCTGTCTCGACCCCTGCCCACCGATTGCTTCGAACCAAGAACACGGCGGCGAATCATCTGGGCCTACCGCTGCCCTCCGGCAGCGTCGCGGTGTTTGGCGCGGTTCAAGGTCTGAGATTGCTCGAGAATGAATCCGACCTGCGCGATATCGCGGTGGACGAGGAGGTTGAAATCAACATGGGGGAGAGCCCGGACGTTCAGGTAACGGCCAACAAGGAAAAGGTCTCCGTCGACCCGGCGCAGGACATGCCGCCGCTGGTGCCGGGAGTGAGCCTGCGATCGGTAAAAATCGGGACCGCCAATCGCGTCGCCATCAGCAATGCCCGGCCAACCGACGTCCAATTCGAGTTGCGGCTGCAGCTCGAGCCGGGCGCGCGCGTGGTCCGCGCTGATCATAGATTGGGCACCAAGAACGGCCGGCCGATTTTTCGCCTGCGTGTTCCCGCCCATGAAACGGTCACGGTGCGCTACCAGATCCAGCGCACCGACGATCGAATTTTGCGCACTCCATAGCGGTTGCGGCCGCCGCCGTAGCTTACAATTGCCGGATGTCGGGAATCCTTAAAGCGGCGGCGGTGCTGCGATGGTGAGAAGTCGCCAGTCGCGGATCAAGAACTACTTCGCCGAAAATAGGCTGTTTACCATTCGCAGCATCGTCGCTGGCGTCATCGCCGCGGTGCTGCTCTTGACCGTTGCGGGGCGCCTGTTCTACCTGCAAGTGCTCAAGTACGACTACTACGCGAATCTGTCGCAGGGCAACAGCATTCGCACCGAGCCCATCCCGCCCAGCCGCGGCTTGATACTGGACCGTCACGGCGTGGTCTTGGCGGACAATCTGCCGGCCTTCAATGTCGAGCTGGTTCGTGAACAAATCGGCGACAACAAGGCGCTGGACGTCACGCTGGCTCAGTTGGTCAGCATTGGATTACTGCGCAGCGAAGAGGTCGGCAACATCCGGCGCACGGTTCTGCTGCATAAGGTGTACGAGAGCGTGCCGGTCAAGCTGCTCTTGAATGAGGAGGAGATGGCGCGATTCGCGGTGCACCGCTATCAATTTTCCGGCGTGGATATTCGCGCGCGGCTGGCGCGCCACTACCCCTTGCGGGAAATGGGTGTTCACGCCATCGGCTACGTGAGCGCGATCAACGAACAGGATTTGAAGCAAATCGACAGCGCGGAATATGCCGGCACCAGCCTGATCGGTAAACTCGGTGTGGAGGGTGCCTACGAACAGAAGCTGCACGGCAAACCGGGCTTCCGAGAATTGGAAGTGAATGCCGCCGGCCGGCCGGTGGATAAGCAGGGAGGCTACGCGTCCAAACTCAATACCCGCCCACCCGTCGCGGGAGAGGACCTGATCCTAGGCATGGATGTGCGCGTGCAAAAAGTTGCCGAGGAGGCGCTGGTGGGCAAGCGCGGATCGGTGGTCGCGCTCGATCCGAAAACCGGCGATATCATCGCG